>ENA-ORSL01000215-ORSL01000215.1-human-gut-metagenome-genome-assembly--contig:-NODE-215-length-69837-cov-3.222077_pt1 | contig 69837 bp, 61 predicted proteins | sample MGYA00242190_ERZ509157 | MGnify/ENA primary metagenome ERZ509157 (study PRJEB26280, sample SAMEA2338664) | human gut metagenome | biome: human gut; feature: human-associated habitat; material: faeces... | reverse complement strand
CGGCCGCTACGGCAGATACGGTGATCACACTACTATCGGAACCACCGAAAGGAGCGCCGAGGATAAATGAAGCAAATCAAATTGATTTTTGAGTTCAAAAGCGAGTATTTCACATCGGAAGCGTATAAAACGCTGAGGACCAACATCCAGTTCTGCGGAGCAGATGTTAAGGTCATTGCGCTTACCAGCTGCGAAGCGCATGAAGGTAAAACAACAGTCTGCCTGGACCTGGCGCGCGCCTTCGCCGAGGCAGGCAAAAAGGTAATGCTTATCGATACCGATATGCGTCAGTCGGTATCAGTCAGCCGCTATACCGGGGAGAATGGAGTTAAGGGACTGTCACAGTTGCTGTCAGGCCAGGCAACGATCGAAGATGTAAAGTACAATACCGATGCCGGTTTTGACATAATTTTTGCCGGAAAGTTTCCTCCGAACCCTGCGGAGCTACTGGGTTCCGGCTTGTTTCGTGAGTTGATTGAGAATGAAAAGCCTTATTATGACTACATTCTTATAGATACCCCTCCGCTCGGACTGGTTATCGATGCAGCAGTTATTGCCACTGCATGCGACAGTGCAATAATCGTTATAGGCGCAGATATGGTGTCATATAAGAAAGTTGAGGCAGTTAAAAGCCAACTTCAGAAGGCAGGCTGTCGCATACTCGGAGCGGGGCTTAATCATGTAAAGCACAAGGGTGACAGATACTATAAAAAGTATTACGGCAAAGCCGGTTATAGTTATGGCTATGGCTACGGTGATATTTCCAATGCCGAGGCCTCCAAAAAAGAATAACTACTTGAATTATAAAACCGCGCCGGATATGCTGCCGACGCGTTTTTGTTGCGAGATGACAATTTATGTCCTATAAATGCCTATTTGTGACTTGCAATCGGACAATTATTGTCATATAATATGTTTGAATATAAAGAAACAGTTTGCTTCTGTCAACGAGGAGGTTTACTATGAGCACAAAAAAAAGAGTTGCCGTAATAGGCTACGGAGGTATGGGGGGCTGGCACACCCGTTACCTGATAAAGAGTGACGTGTGCGAGCTGGCCGGAATATACGACATAAAGCCGGAACGCTGTGAGTTGGCGCGGGAGAACGGTATTTATGTATATGAGTCGCTTGACGCACTGCTGGCGGACAAGTCGGTAGAGCTGGTGACCATTGCAGTACCGAACGAGCTGCACAAGCCGCTGGCCATTCAGTGTATGGCGGCGGGCAAGAATGTTATTTCAGAAAAGCCGGTAACCGTTTCATCGGCTGATCTTCAGGAAATGATCGATGCATCGCACAGATACAACCGCCTGTTCACCGCCCATCAAAACCGCCGATGGGACTGCGATTATCTTATGATGAAGCAGGTGTATGCTTCGGGGGAGCTGGGTGAGGTTACGTCGGTAGAATCCCGCATACACGGCTCACGCGGAATTCCCGGTGACTGGCGCGGCAAGAAGGAGCACGGAGGCGGCATGATACTTGACTGGGGCGTTCACCTGATAGACCAGATGCTGGGTATCGTTACCGACCGCAGGATCGAATCGGTGTACTGCCGATGCAATCACATCACAAATTATGAAGTTGACGACGGATTCAGACTGGAATTGTATTTTGAGCAGGGACTTACCGCGCTGATTGAGGTGGGTACCAGCAACTTCATTTCCATGCCACGGTTTTATATGACAGGTACAAACGGCTCGGCTATGGTCAATGACTGGCGCGAGGACTGCCGTGTTGTCTGCTGCAAAAACTGGGACGAAAAAGACGTTGTTCCGGTCGTTACTGCGGCAGGACTCACCAAAACAATGGCTCCACGCGACGAAAAGACGATTACCGAAAGTGTGGTGCAACGCCCAGAGTCTGATGTGCATGATTTTTATCGCAATGTCTGTGCAGCCATTGACGGCCGTGAAAAGCAGATAGTCACGCATGAGCAGCTTATGCGGGTGATGCGTATTATGGAGGCGGCGTTTGATTCCGACAGCCGTAAGGCTCCGGTTGAGTTCAGGGACGAGCTGGTTTGAGATACGGTTTACGGTGACTGTGGCCGTTGGGTACGGCTACAGCCACCCTGACTGTCTGATATTCACATAAAACAACATCAAACCAACCGTACCGGAGTATAATATTGAAAAAACAATCTGTATTTATTATAATAACTGTTGCCGTTGCCTGCGTTTTCATGGGACTGGTAGATGCCGTCATACAGCCGGGATATGTGATTAAGTCACTGATAAAAATCGTGCTGTTTGCGGGAATGTCGGCAACCTATGCCTTGCTGTTCCGGGATAATATATTCCGCAGGGTGTTTGTGCCGGATAAAAGAGGCATTTTGATTGCAGCGGCAACCGGAATAGCGGTCTATGCCGTTGTTCTGACGGCGTATTTCGTGTTCAAGGATGTGTTCGACTTCTCCGCACTGACCAAAAGCCTGACCTCCACCACCGGCGTAAACCGGCAGAATTTTCTGTACGTAGCGCTGTATATTTCATTTGTAAATTCGCTTCTGGAGGAATACTTTTTCCGCGGATTTGCCTTCCTTACACTGAAAAAACATGCCGGGCGCACAATTGCTTATTTGTTCAGCGCAGCAATGTTTGCACTTTACCATATTGCCATGATGATAGGCTGGTTCGGCTGGCCTGTGGTTTTGCTGTCGCTGGTCGGCTTGTTCGCCGGCGGCGTGATTTTCAACTGGCTTGACGAAAAATTCAACAATATTTACCTGTCATGGCTTGCTCACATGTTCGCCAATTTTGCCACAAATACAATAGGATTTATACTTTTCAACAGCTGAACCCCGATGATTTATATCACCGGGGTGTTTTTTGTATTTGTTCACGCCGGCTGCACGACTCTCCGGCGCAAGGAGAGGTCAATCCGCCTTTATGTATTCTGCAGCTATTTCGGCGGCCGCTTGATGTGCGTTTATATAGGTCACATCGATTTTTGTGCTGTCCATAGCACGGTATAGCGGCAGACGCGCAACACTACGCTCAATCACGTCCGGCTGACGTATCCCGGCGGCAACATCAGCGCCCAGACGTGTCCGCAAAGCCTCCTCAGACAGAGTCAGCGTGAACAGACGGAATTTCACACCGTCGAGCGAGAGGCGTGACAGAATACTGTCGACTATTGTCTGCTCGTGCATTACCCAGCAAAAAATGATGTTTTGGTATTCACTGCACTTCAAAAAGCTGTTGAGCATAAAGCAGATATTGTTTACTACCATTTGCCGTGTACCGTCTGTAACGGAGAAGGGAAAGGCATCCCAGCACCAGTCGCCGTCCAGAAAAACCGACGGCGGCAGCAGCATTTTCAACTCCCGGCATACCGAGGTCTTTCCGGCACCCATGGTTCCGTTGACAAAAATCAGATTTTTCATGTGCATATTCTCCTTTGTCGGATATTTTTGTGTTTTACATCTGCACGTCCCGGAAAGTCCGTATAGTGGGACGGACGATGAAAGACTGATTTTTTTACGCAGACGAACTGCAAACTGAGTTCGAAATTGCGCATGACTATTGAAAAAACGGCAGGAATGTGGTAAAATGACTGCAAATAATAGGGGACATCCCCGCAGAAAGGACATGTTATGGATATAAGATCGTATATGGCTATTCCCGGCGAGAAGCCGCTCGAGCGTTTACTGCCGGATGGAGGACTGTGCGGCATTTTCCGCACTATGGGGTGTATCGGGGACAGCCTGTCGTCCGGCGAGTTCGAGTCGTTGGACGACAACAACAAAAAGGGATATCACGATTATTTCGAATATTCGTGGGGGCAGTACATTGCCCGTGCCGCCGGCATCAAGGTTTACAACTTCTCCAAGGGTGGAATGACGGCCAAGAATTACTGCGAGAGCTTTGCCGAGTCGCGCGGCTTCTGGGCTCCCGAGCTTGCATGTCAGGCCTATACCATTGCGCTTGGTTGCAACGACATCAACCACATAGAGCTTGGCAGTGCGTCCGACATCAATGTTGAGGATTACCATCTGAGCAAGCCAACGTTTGCGGGATATTATGGTCAGATCATTCAGCGTTACAAGCAGATTCAGCCCAAAGCACGGTTCTTCCTGCTTACGCTGCCGCACGGCTTCAACCGTGATAAGGACGACAAGGTCACCGAGCTGGCCGGGCTGATACACGACATAGCCGCGTTGTTTGAGTGGACGTATGTTGTTGACCTTGAAAAGTATGTTCCGCGGTGCGATGACGAGTTCAGACGCAATTTCTACCTTGGCGGGCACCTCAATGCAGCGGGATATCTTATGGCGTCACGTGTTATATCGTCATATATAGATTACATTATCCGCAACAATCCGGACGATTTCACGCAGGTAGGCTTTATCGGAACGCCCTACCACAACAGCGGTGCAAAGTGGTAATGCCGTTAAAACAGAGCGGACGACGCTGCTTGAAAAGTATGCTGTGTTATCTCCTGAACAGTAATTATATCTTAGCATAAAACAGCCGGATCTATCAACTCTTAGCGCAAATATCCGGCTTTCCTCGCTTTGCCGGTTGATGGCGGATGGATAACGTGTTACAATAATTTCTGACCGAACATGTGGAGGATAATACACATGAAAAACAAAAAATTCTTGTCAGCACTGGCCGACTTCGGGATAATGAACGCCGGAGTGCTGCTTATGAGCATCGGTGTTTATTTTTTCAAAATGACCAACGGCTTTTCAACCGGGGGAGTCAGCGGCATTTCGATAATTGTCAGCCGACTGACAGGCGGGGAGGTTTCGGCCTCAACGCTTATGCTGGCACTCAACGTAGCACTGCTTGTAATCGGATTCATTTTTCTCGGGCGCACTGTCGGCATCAAAACTGTTTATTGCAGTCTGGCGTTTTCGGCCGAGACATGGCTTTTTGAACAGTTGATACCGCTGGGTGCTCCGCTTACCGATGACAGTCTGCTTGAACTCATTTATGCCATACTTATAACTGCGGCCGGCTCATCGCTGCTGTTCTCGCGTTCGGCGTCGAGTGGCGGTACCGACATAACCGCCATGATACTCAAAAAATACACATCTGTAAACATAGGGACCGCGTTGCTTATTGTCGACGCGCTGATAGCCGCATCATCGATATTTGTCAGCGGAATAAAAACGGGGCTTTACTCACTGCTCGGACTGTTTATCAAGGCGTTTCTGGTGGACAATATAATTGAAAATATCAACCTGTGCAAATCCTTCACGATAGTTACCGAAAAGCCGGATGAGCTGTGCGACTATATTCTTAATGAGATGCACCACGGCGTCACGATGGTAGATGCTGTCGGCGTTTATACCGGAACTCCCAAAAAAATGCTGATTACATCATGCCGCCGCATTGAGGCCGCAAGGCTTGAGAAGAAGCTTCGTGCCACCGACCCTAATGCCTTTATCACCGTAACCAACTCGAACAAAATAATCGGCCGCGGCTTCCGCGAGGTATAGGCTGTCCGCGCTCAGATCTTTAGTGACCGGCTACTGCGGGATCCGCTTACTGTACGTAATAAATCCGTCCGGCGCAAAGCCTTCCTTGGCATAGAGCTGACGTGCGGTGACATTGTCGTTCAGTACCTCCAGCGAAACCGATACTGCACGCCCCCGGTACTCCTTCTCAAGCCATTCCATAAACTTGGTGGCATAGCCCTTGTGACGGTTTTGGGGGCTTATATACAGTTCATCGAGCACAACGACCTTGCCGCCCTCCTCGTTGCACCAATACGAAGTGATCAGTGCGTAGCCAATAGGTTCGGTAGACTGTTTGTCCACCATAAGATATCCCGAAAGGTTGGCATGGCGTTTTATGGCGTGTTCGAATGTAAGCTGAGAAATATCGGCGTCGAAGGGGCGCAGAGTTGCGTGTGATTCGTAAAAATCACGGCAAAGCCGCAGAAAATCGTCCCGGTCACCCGGCTCAAAGCATCTGACTATCATATAATAATCCTCATTCTGCCGCTGTGCGGCAGCACAAATAGTAATCAGTGAATTTTGCCTCGGCAAAATTCGTGCGTGAAAAAGTATATTTCACTTTTAGATTGAAGCAACTTTCACGCTAAGTCCTGTTCTCTTGAATTTTTACACACATTATACTACGTTTTGTTGTTTTGTCAACGGTAAATAAGGAGGGAACAATAAATTTAATTTGAATTTTTTCTTGAAAAACTATTGCAAAAATACCGGATATGTAGTATAATATCACTTGTTATGCGCCGATGGCGCTATCACGGGCAGTCCGCTGCGCAGCTCTGCATGAATGTCCGCATTATTAAGGAGGGCCAAAATGAACAAAATCGAGGCTTTTACAAATGAGCAATTGAAAAAGGACCTGCCCCTTGTACGTGTAGGCGATAATGTTCGCGTTTACAACAGGATCAAGGAAGGCAACCGGGAAAGAATCCAGCTTTTTGAAGGCACTGTCATCTCCAAGCATGGCGGCGGTATTTCCGAAACCTTCACCGTAAGACGTGTTTCCTATGGCTGCGGTGTGGAAAAGACGTTCCCGCTCCACTCTCCTAACGTTGAGAAGGTAGAGATCATACGCGTCGGTAAAATCAGACGTGCAAAGCTCTATTATCTGCGTGACAGAGTCGGCAAGGCTTCCAAAGTCAAGGAAAAAATCTGAATATAGCTCAGAGGGCCGCCCTGCGCGGCCTTTTCCTTTTGTTCTGTGCAGGTAAAAACAGGCAGGGCAATGTATGAATAATCAAATCTCCCGTTTGTCAATACTTTGAGTATCCAGCAAACGGGAGATTTCATATGTATTATAATAAAGTTGAAATATGCGGTGTAAACACCTCTAAACTCAAAACCCTTACAGACGAACAAAAACGCGACCTCCTGCAACGGACCAAAGCGGGGGATATGGACGCACGGCAGGAGCTGATATACGGAAATTTGCGGCTGGTCCTCAGTATAATACAGCGCTTCACCAACCGTCGCGAAAGCATGGACGACCTGTTTCAGGTCGGTTGCGTAGGACTTATCAAGGCGGTTGACAACTTCAATACCGATCTTGATGTAAAATTCTCTACCTATGCCGTTCCCATGATAATAGGTGAGATACGGCGCTATCTGCGCGACAACAACGCCATACGCATAAGCCGTTCGGTCAGAGATCTTGCCTACCGGGCATTGGGAGCGCGCGAGGAGTTGACGCGGGTAAAGGAGAGCGAGCCGACTGTCGAGGAAATTGCCGAGCGACTGGGCGAGAGCCGAGAGTCGGTACTGCGTGCCATGGAGGCTATAGTCGAGCCGATATCGTTGTATGAGCCTGTTTACAGTGAAAACGGCGATTCGATTTACGTCATCGATCAGGTCAGCGACGCAGGAAGCTCGGACGAGTGCTGGCTTGAGAACATTGCCCTGCGCGATGCCATGAAAAAGCTGACCGAACGCGAACGGTCGATCATCAACATGAGATTTTACAAAAATAAAACGCAAATGGAGATAGCTGAGGAAATCGGCATTTCGCAGGCACAGGTCTCAAGATTGGAAAAAGGCGCGATTGAGAAGATGCGTTCCCAAATATAAGGATTATTACAATATAATAATGACTTGTGAAAAAACATTGTATTCCTGTTGACAAAAGGGAAAAAATGAGGTATCATTAATATGAATTGCCAGCCGCACAGCGGCTGTACATAGTTTTTATTTATAATCAACATAAAAGGAGAATACCACTATGACGCTTCTGATTCTTGCGGCCGGTCTCGGTTCCAGATATGGTGGACTGAAACAGCTTGATCCGATCAATGAGTACGGCGAATTCATCATTGACTATTCCGTTTTTGATGCCAAACGTGCCGGCTTTGATCGGGTTGTTTTCGTTATCAAGGAGGAGAACTACGAGGCTTTCCGTGAAACCATCGGCTCCCGTATCGAGGGTCATATAAAGGTTGAATATGCTTTCCAGAAGATGGACGATATCCCCGAGTGGGCCTCTGTTCCCGAAGGGAGGAGCAAACCGTGGGGCACCACTCATGCAGTGCTGGCCGCACGCGACATTATTGATGATAACTTTGCCGTCTGCAATGCCGACGACTTTTACGGTGCCGACACTTTTCGCAAGGTGGCAGCGCATCTGGTGAGAAACGATATCAATACCGCAATACCGCAGTATTGCATGGTCGGATTTGTGCTCAATAATACGCTGACCGACAACGGCTCGGTCTCCCGCGGAGTTTGTGTTACCAAGGACGGAATGCTTAACAGCATTGTCGAGCGCACCAAGATTTATTGCACTCCCGATGGCCCTGTGTTTGAGGAAAACGGTGAGCGTTTCCCGCTGACCAACGATACCATCGTCTCCATGAATTTCTGGGGCTTTACTCCGGCAGTGTTTCCGCAGCTGCAGAACAGGTTTGAGCTTTTCCTCAAGAATGAGCTGGTTGAAAATCCGCTCAAGAAGGAATGTCTGTTGCCCAACGACATAGGACTGATGCTTGCGGATAATGCCTGCACCGTACGCGCGTATTCAACCGATTCGGTATGGTTCGGCGTTACATATCATGAAGACAGAGCCGATGTGGTTGTCAAGATAGGCGCGCTGACCGACGGCGTAAGATACCCTAAGGGGCTTTGGAAATGAACACCGAGATATTTAATATTTCCCGCAATTTTGATGTAGCCGGAGAGCCGTGCGGCGTCGAGGAATGTACCATGGGGCATATAAACAATACCTATATCGTGGATTTTTACAATCGCGGCAACACCGATAAGTATGTGCTTCAGCGCATAAACACGTACGTTTTCAAGCGCCCCGACGTTCTTATGAACAACATGTTCGGTGTGACCAACTACCTGCGCGGCTATCTTGTCGCCATTGGTGAGGACCCGCGTCGCGGAACGCTCAATTTTGTGTTCAGCCGGGACGGACACACATATTATCGCGATGAAAACGGCGGTTGCTGGAGAATGTATCGCTATATCGACAATGTGGTGTCTTATGCGCTGGCCGACAGCCCGGAGATGTTCATGAAGGCGGGATATGCCTTCGGTCAGTTCCAGCAGCGCATGGCGGGATACGATGCCTCAATGCTCAATGAAACAATTCCCGATTTCCACAATACCAAGCGGCGCTATGAGCGTTTTTGTGAAGTTGTCGATGGGTGTGGCAGCGAGCGCAGGAGCATCGCTTCGGATGAAATAAAGTTTGTGCGCGACCGGGGCGAGCAGTGCTCCTTTATCGTCGATAAGCTGGGAACGGGAGAGATCCCGCTGCGCGTTACGCATAACGACACCAAGCTCAATAACATACTCATGGACGCTGCAACGGGCGACAGCGTATGTATCATCGATCTTGATACCGTTATGCCCGGCTCTGCACTGTACGATTTCGGCGACGCAATCCGCTTCGGCGCTTCAAGTGCGCTGGAGGACGAGCGCGACCTCGATAAGGTGTTCTTCCGCAACGATATGTTTGAGGCGTTTGCCAAGGGCTATATTGAAGGCTCCGGCCACTCGCTGACCGAAAAGGAAATCGAGTATCTGCCCATGGGAGCTTACATTATAACGCTGGAAACAGGCATGCGTTTTCTTACCGACTACCTTGAGGGCGACGTATACTTCAAAACTGCGTATCCCGACCATAATCTCGTGCGCGCGCGCAACCAGTTCAAGCTGGTTTACGATATTGAGAGCCGCATGGATGAATTCCGGGACATAATAAAAAAATTCAATTAACGGACATTTGCGTGAGAAACGACTGAGTTTAACGCACCGTGGCGTAAATCGCCAAGAAAGGCTTTGGAAAATGGCTGTTCTTATTACAGGCGGCACCGGCTATATCGGCTCGCATACTATAGTTGAGCTGTTGTCTGACGGCCGCGACATTGTGGTGATGGATAACTTCTGCAACAGCAAGCCTGTTGTACTGGAGCGGCTTCGTCAGATAACCGGCAAGGAAATACGTTTTTACCGTGCCGATATGCTTGACATCGACAGTATGGAGACGATATTCAGGCAAAACGAAATTGAGTCATGTATTCATTTCGCCGGGCTTAAGGCTGTGGGCGAGTCGGTGCAAAAGCCGCTGTTGTATTACCACAATAACATCACCGGTACGCTTAATCTGTGTGAGCTGATGCAGAAATACGGTGCAAAGGAGATAGTGTTCAGTTCCTCCGCAACGGTGTACGGACGTCCTAAGAGCGTACCGATACGCGAGGATTTTCCGCTTTCGACCGAAAATCCATACGGCGAAACCAAGCTCATGATCGAGCGCATACTTTCTGACCTTTACCGGGCCGATCCCGACTGGAGCGTTACTATACTGCGCTATTTCAATCCTGTGGGCGCGCACATAAGCGGCATGATAGGTGAGGATCCCTGCGGTATCCCCAATAACCTTATGCCTTATATCACACAGGTTGCCGAGGGGCGTTTGGATCACCTCAATATTTTCGGAAGCGATTACAACACTCCCGACGGAACGGGCGTGCGTGATTACATCCATATCAGCGATCTTGCCCGCGCTCACACCAAAGCACTGGATTATGCCGACAGTCACAAGGGTGTAGATTATTTCAATATCGGCACCGGAAAGGGCTATTCTGTGCTTGAAATGGTTAAGGCGTATGAGCGCGTTACCGGCAAGCGTGTGCCGTATGTCCTGGCACCCCGCCGCCCGGGGGATATAGACGAGTGCTATGCCGATCCCACCAAGGCCAACCGCGTGCTCGGCTGGCACGCAGAGCTGGGACTTGACGACATGTGCCGTGACGCCGACCGCTGGCAGACGCTCAATCCTATGGGGTATGATAAAGAATGAGTATTACAGTTAATAAATTCGGCACATTGCCGGACGGCAGCATAGCTTCGGTGTATCGCATACAGGCCGCCACAGGGGCGTGTGTGGATATAACCGACTATGGCGGTGCGGTGATGCGGCTGTTCGTTCCGGACAGAGAGGGGCACCTCGGCGATGTGGTGTGCGGCTATGACAGCTTGGACAGCTACGTCCGTGCGGACGGATATCAGGGAGCGCTGGTCGGGCGCGTCGGCAACCGCATTGCAGGTGGACGTTTTACGCTTGACGGGCGGCAATATACGCTGTACCGCAACAACGGTGAAAATTCACTGCATGGCGGCAAGGTGGGGTTTTCACACCGGCTGTGGAAGACAGAGATGGGGCAAAATGATGATTCACTTACGCTCACGCTTACCTCGCCGGACGGTGATGAGGGCTATCCCGGATGTATGGACGTGCGGGTGAAGTACAGCTTTGTCACGCGCGGCGAAGACGTGGCTCTTGTGATCGAATATTTCGCTGTCAGTGACAAAAAGACATTGATAAATCTGACAAATCACACATACTTCAATCTCGGTGGGTACGACGCGGGAGACGTGTACGACCATATCCTGTCAATTGATGCAGACAGCTATCTTCCTACCGACGATGCGCTCATCCCTACCGGAGAGATAAAGGCGGCGCGAGGTGCGTTTGACTTTACTGAACGCCCGATCGGACGGGACATTGACTCATCCGACCCCGATATCAGGAGTGCCGGCGGATATGACCACTGCTTTGTGTTCAACGGTGGGAGAACGAGCGAGCCGGTGGCGCGTTGCGAGCTGTATTGCCCGCGTACCGGACGGCATATGGAGGTCTTCACCGATCGGCCGTGCGTTCAGTGCTACACGGCAAACTTTATGAATAACGCTGAGTTCCCGCTCAAGGGCGGTGTGCCGCAGCAGAGGCGGCACGCTGTTTGCCTCGAAACACAGAACGCGCCCGATTCAATACATCATCCGGAGTTCGTTTTTTCTGATGCAGTGCTTGAGGCGGGGCAACCGTTCCATTCGGTAACCGAATACCGCTTCGGGGTACGCTACTGAGGTCGGCGGCGTAATAATCTGGGGATAGCTCACATATTCTTGATTAGAAGAAATTTTATGAGAGGTATGTGACTATGAGTCCGAGAAAAATAATTGCTGTCCTTTTGATGTTTGTAATACTGATCTTGGGGATCCCTGCGTACGCGGAGGCGGGTCAGAGTACCCCGGTAATTACAGCGGTAAACGGCACCACGGGAATAGGTGATAATGCGCTTGCGGCTGATATCACGCCAAACTGTATATCTGCCATACTTATGGAGGCAGAAACAGGCAAGGTGTTGATGGAGCACAATGCCGACGAAGCATTGCCGCCGGCTTCGGTCACCAAGATCATGACATTGCTGCTGGTAATGGAAGCAATTGACCAAGGGGCTATGAAGCTGACAGATATTCTCAGCTGCAGTCCGAATGCAGCATCAATGGGTGGTTCGCAAGTATATCTTGAGCCGGGAGAGCAGATGTCGGTAGAGGAACTGATAAAGTGCGTTGTTATCAGCTCCGCCAACGACGCGGCGGTCATGCTGGCTGAAGGCGTAGCCGGAAGCGAGGAGGCGTTCGTAGTCCGCATGAACAAACGGGCAGCCGAGCTGGGCATGAAAAATACCGTGTTCCAGAACACCAATGGACTTGACGACACCGCAACCGGGCATGTAACGTCTGCACGGGACATAGCTATTATGTCGCGCGAGCTTATAAAGCACCCCAAGATACTCGAATACAGCGGAATCTGGATGGATACGATACGCAACGGCGCATTCGGTCTGACCAACACCAACCGACTGGTACGTTTTTACCCGGGCGCGACCGGCCTTAAGACCGGATCGACGTCCAAGGCAAAATTCTGCATGAGCGCTACGGCCAAACGTGACGGAATGCATCTTATCTGCGTTATAATGGGAGCCGAAACGCGCGATATACGCAACTCTGCCGCGACACAGCTGCTTGACTGGGGTTTTGCCAACTATGCACTGTATACGGACGATGCCGGTGAGGTCGGAAATGTCGCCGTTACGGGAGGTGTGGACGACAGCGTGACGGCCGAATGTGAGCGCTTTTGTGTCGTGGTGCCAAAGGGAAGCGAGAACCGCGTGGAAAAACAGCTGACTCTTGAGAGCACCGTCTCGGCCCCGGTCGCAAAGGGCGACCGCGTTGGGAGCGTGAAGTATGTCTGCGGAGACGAGGTGCTGGGCGAGTGTGAAGTCAGAGCGGGCGGCAATGTGGTAAAGATCAGCTTCGGACAGCTGTTTTTGCGGATTTTATCGGCATTTGTGATGTAAAAAATTAAAAAGCCCTTGAAAAAAGAGCAGAAATATAGTATTATTATAGTAAGATAACCACAGAAGGTACAATAGGCAAGGAATATGATCAGTTTAAATGAAAAATATGTAAAGCCCTTTGTCAGCGAACAAGAACTGGCAAATATCAGTGAAATGGTGTACACGGCGGATAATATGGTTCGCCAAGGCACCGGTGCCGGACATGACTTTCTCGGCTGGGTCAACCTGCCGGAGAATTATGACCGTGTCGAATTCGACAAAATAAAGCAAACTGCGAAAAAAATCAGAGAGATTTGCGACGTGTTTGTAGTTATCGGCATCGGAGGCTCCTACCTCGGCGCGCGTGCTGTGATTGAGTTTCTCAAGTCAAACATGTGCAATAAGTTCTGTGACGATATGCCCGAAATTTATTTTGCGGGCAATAATATCAGCGCCCTGGCAATAAAGGAGCTGGTTGATATCTGCCGCGGACGCAGATTCTGCATTAATGTTATTTCCAAATCGGGTAAGACAACCGAGCCGGCAATTGCATTCCGCATTTTCCGCAATCTGCTTGAGGAACAGTACGGAGTTGAAGGCGCAAAGCAACGTATATTCATTACTACCGACCGCGAGCGCGGAAACCTCAAGCATTTTGCCGACAGTATGGGATATACCACCTTTGTGGTCCCTGATGACGTGGGCGGCCGATTTTCAGTGCTGACACCGGTGGGGCTGCTTCCTATTGCCGTTGCCGGTATTGACATTGACGAGCTTATGGCAGGTGCCAATGACGCAAGAGTCCGTTTTGGCAATCCCGATATTAAAACAAATGACTGCTACCGCTACGCCGCGCTGAGAAATATATTGTATCGCAAGGGAAAAGTCACCGAGATACTTGTGGGCTATGAGCAGTACATGCAGATGTTCTGCGAATGGTGGAAGCAGCTGTACGGTGAGAGCGAGGGTAAGGACAAGAGAGGTATTTATCCTTCGTCCGTCATTTTCTCAACTGATCTTCACTCTCTTGGTCAGTATATTCAGGATGGTATGCGCAACCAGTTTGAGACCGTCATATCCATAAAAACGCCCGACGCCGACGTTGTAATTCCCGATGATCCGGCCGATATCGACGGACTGAATTTCCTGTCCGGTAAGTCGGTGTATTATGTCAACACCATGGCACAGCAGGGAACATTGCTGGCGCATGTTGACGGCGGTGTGCCCAACATAGTGCTTGAGCTTGAGGCAAGAGACGCGCGCAATCTTGGCAGTATGATATACTTTTTCGAGCTTGCCTGCGCAATCTCGGGATATCTGCTTGGTGTAAATCCCTTCAATCAGCCCGGCGTCGAGGCTTATAAAAACAACATGTTTGCACTGCTTGGCAAGCCCGGCTTTGAAGAGGCGCGGGCCGCACTTGAAAACAGATTAGCATAAAAATATTTTTGGAGGAACAAAATGATCAAACTTATTACCGGTGTTCCCGGAACAGGCAAAACAAAAATGCTCATCGGCATGGTCAACGAGGCTGTTAAGGCGACAAACGGAAACGTAGTGTGCATAGAAAAGGGCATTAAGCTGCGCTTTGATATCAACTACAATGTGCGCCTTATCAATACAGACGAGTATTTGATTGACGATGCGCAGTCGCTGTTCGGCTTCCTTTCCGGCATTATCGCCAGCAATCACGATGTGACCGAGATTTTCATAGATTCCGCACTTAAGATCTGTCAAAACGATATGCCAGCTTTCGAGACTGCGGTTAACGAAATGGAGCAGCTGGCCAACAAGACCAATGTAAACATAATAATTACCTCGTCCATTCCCAAGGGCCAGGAACCGGAGTCGCTTAAAAAGTATATACAGTAATCAGGCACGGCGTTGTCCGGAAAAAGTTCAGCATCCGTATCGTTATGATACGGATGCTTTTCTGTCGGACCGTTCTTCCGGTATTCGGTCGTTAAGCAATCGCGAACGAATTGCTGTTTATATGTGGTATGGTATAGTTACATATATATGTCCGATCCCGGACAATTCTGTTCTTGACTGCGAAGATAAGTTGATTCGGTAAATTCAAATAACTTATTCCTTCTTGCAGGCGATGGCCCAGATCCCCCAGCCTATACAGCACATAAAAAGCATAAAAGCGGTGTATACAGTAAAAAAGATATATAACAATCTGTCCCAACCAATGGCCGCAAAATTCATAACAATAAAGGCAATAATAAGCCCTGAAAGTATGATAACAGGCAATAGGCGAACAGTAAGGCGCTTTGCTTTGAAGCAGAGTAAAAGCTGAGCCGGCAAAACAAATACAACTGAAATAATCAGTGTAAGTACCGCAAGATTGACATTTCCCCAATAAACCTCAAACATATATGCACATCCTGCAACGCCCGTTGTATTCAGAATTCAGAGTTCAAATACCAGTGCCAGCGCCTGATTTGCGGCCAGCGTGCGCAAATATGCACGTTCACGTTTTGATGACAAATGGAGAAGACGGGCAAATTCACGTTCCGGAGTACTTATAGCTATCCAAACAGTTCCGACCGGCTTATCAGGAGTACCGCCTCCCGGACCTGCGATTCCGGTCGTTGATATGCCGATCGTAGTTCCCAACCGTTGACGCACGCCGCGCGCCATCTGAAGCGCGACCTGCTCTGAAACCGCACCGAACCTCTCAAGCACGTCAGGCTCGATACCAAGCAGATTTACCTTGGCTGAGTTCGCGTAGGTTACGCAACCTCCCATAAATACATCGGAGCATCCTGCAATATCCGTCAGTCGCTTTGCAACAAGCCCGCCCGTGCAGGACTCTGCACAGCTGACAGTCATGCCGCGCTCCCGAAGTCGGCGTATAACGGTGTCCTCGATCGACGGGGAATCGATGTCGTAAATATACGGTGCGACAGCTGTATTTCGTATTGTAGCTACCATGTCGTCGCACATCGCGCCTGCCGTGGCAGCGTCATGCGCGCGCGAGGTGACGCGCAGCCTCACCTCTCCAGTGCCGCAGTACGGCGCCAATGTCGGATTGGCCGAACCGTTCATCAGCGGCCGCAGTACCTCCTCAACAGCTGACTCACCCATACCGAGAATGTTTATATTCCGGCTCACCAGCACAGACCCTGTGCGGCGTATGAGATAGGGCATAACCTGAGTGTCAAACAGCGGTTCAAGCTCCCGGGGCGGTCCCGGCAGCATTATTACGGTACGCTCTCCGTTTATGCCGTCAATACAGCCTTCGATGGCCAGTGCCGGCGCAGTGCCGTAGTCGTTGGGGAAAATTATGGCTCCCTGGGGCATCATGGCCTGCTTGACGTTGTTGTCGGTCATGTGCTTGGCGCACTGCGAAAAATATGTCTTTATGCGCTCGAGCGAGGGCTGATGCAGTTGCATTGTACGGCCGAAAAGCCGGGCAACTGTTTCCTTTGTAAGGTCATCGCAGGTGGGACCGAGTCCTCCGCTCATGATTACCAGCTCTGCCCGGCGCAGTGACTCGGTTATGGCTTCGGTCAGTCTTTCCGGGTTGTCGCCTACCACTCCCTGCCGGTATACCGATATACCCAGCTCAGCCATACGACGGGAAAGATATGCCGCGTTTGTGTTGACTATATCGCCCAGCAAAAGCTCGGTGCCGACACACAGTATTTCTGCACTTGAAATGCTTAGCATGATATCACCTCTTGTGTTTTTTCATATGTAATTATATCAAAAAAGTGGCTGATTGTAAAGCGGATTGGTAATTTTACTTGCATATCGTGTGGCGATGGTGTATAATATCGGTGTAAGAGAGGTGTTGAGGTTGAAATCAGATGGCTGCAAACTGTGCCCGCGCGGATGCGGGGCGGACAGAGCTGCCGGACAGTGCGGCCGGTGCGGTATGGATGCTGATATTGTGGTCGCACGTGCTGCTCCTCACATGTGGGAGGAACCGTGTATCAGCGGCCGTAGCGGTGCGGGAGCTGTGTTTTTTGCAGGGTGTCCGCTGGGGTGCGTTTTCTGTCAGAACCGCCGGCTCAGCAGAGAAGGCTTCGGTGCGGTCGTAAGCGAGCAACGGTTGGGCGAAATTTTTTTAGAGCTTCAGGATACAGGAGTACACAATATTGACCTTGTAACACCTACGCAATATTCAGAAGCACTTGCCCGTGTGCTGACTTGCGTGCGTCCGCGGCTGAAAATTCCCGTCATATACAACTGCGGGGGTTATGAAAGCGTAGAAACGCTCCGCATGCTCGATGGACTGATAGACATTTACCTGCCTGATTTCAAGTATGCGTCAGCGGAGCTTGCCAGGCGCTATTCCGGTGCACCGGATTATCCGGAACGCGCATATGATGCCATTTGTGAGATGTACCGCCAGTGCGGACCGGTCGGTTTTGACGACGACGGAATGATGAAGCGAGGGGTAATGGTTCGTCATCTTGTTCTGCCGGGGTGTCGGCACGACTCGGAGAGGGTGCTCAGGCTGCTGGCGGAAGCGGTCCCGGTCGGCAATATACGCCTGAGCCTTATGCGGCAGTATACGCCCGATTTTGTCGATCGGGATCGATACCCGGAGCTTGGCCGGCGGCTGACTACGTTTGAGTACAGGTCTGTAGTTGATGTGGCGGACAGGTTAGGCTTTGATGGCTATTGCCAGCAGAGTGGCTCGGACAGCGCCGGCTTTACCCCGATATTTGACCTTACAGGTGTATACCCGGGAAATAGATCAAAACAATATTAATATTTCAGGAATGCTCATGAAAACAAAAAGAGACAATTTAATACAGGTCAGACGCGCATGTATTACGATATGCGTGCTTATGGCGTTCGTTGTCGCTTTTTTGCTGTTTGTGGGCGAGTGTCGGCTGGCTGAAATGTATGAATGTCTTAATTCGGAAAATGGACAGATGCGTTTATATTATAAAGAATCATTTCAGCTGCTCGGCCTGCGCAACAATATAAAAAATCTGGCGGCCGACCGCTCAAGCGGTCGCGCTGCGGTGACTTTGCTTTTGCGTCAGCCCGACAGTGCGCTCATGCAAAACGCCTATCCGCTGATAAAACAGTTCGGATATACGGGTTCATTTATGGTTACGGGAGATACTCTGCCGGGGACGTCCGGAGGACTGTCTCTGTCCGATTACGGCAAACTGATTTCTGCCGGTTGGCGCGTGGTGCTTGGCGGTGACGGGGGAGCTGATCTGTCAGATGAAAGTGCAGCAGGGAATTTTAGGCGGTACATAACCGATGTGAAATTCAGTCTTGCTCAGCAAGGCTTTGCACCGCCGCAGGTTTATTATCTTGAGCAGGCCGACGCCGCAGAGCTCTGCCTGCAGGTGCTTGCAGAGCAGGGAATACGTATTGTAATTCAAGGCTTTCAGCCTGAGCTCCAGTCGTATCGCTATACCGGAAAATGGTGGCACGGTATGTTTTTTTGCGGTTCTGCAACGCTTCAGAATAACAAGTCAAAGGTTCAGGAGTCAGTGTATTATGCGGGACTTGACGGCGGGGCTATGGTGGTTACAACGCGTCGCGTCACAGACGAGGCTGCCGATGACGCGCTGGATTGTTCTCTCCAAAAGCTGCGCATCTGTCTTGAATGGTTTCGTGACGCCCACTCTGAGTACGGCTTTCACATTACCGGGTTTGATGGACTGTATTCTGAAAAATACAGCGCTTATGAGAAGTTGCTTGCCGAAATTGCGGGCTATGATTCGCTTGAGGCTTATATTGAGGAGTTGGACGGCCAGCTGTCGGATATAAGTTACCGTATGGCTGATCTTATGAGCAGAATGTATGCTTCGGTTCCGTCGCCGTACGGACTTGATGACTTTGTACACTTTTGTTCTACCCACTCACTGCGTCAGATATTCACACTGATACGTGATAATCACCGTGCAATCCGCTATTTCAGGTAGTGTCGAAGCGATATGGACAGCCAATACACAAATGAGTACTGAGTGTACGAGATGTACGAACTGCCTGATCGACACATTGCCGGTCAGAAAATAAAAATTCCTGCAGGTGTATCCCTGCAGGAATTTTTTATATAGTAGCTCAATTATCCAGATACCGGCAGGCGGCAAGAGCGGCTACGGCACCGTCGGCCGTTGCTGTCGTGACCTGACGTATGCGCTTTGAGCGGCAGTCACCCGCGACAAACAGTCCCGGCGTTGATGTAAGACAGTCTTCGGCTGAGTCAAAATATCCGTAATCGTTGAGCGCGGCAAGGCCGGCGAAGGGTTCGTTTTCAGGCTGAAGGCCTATGGCCACGAATATTCCGTCAACTGTTAGCTCGCGTGTTTGCCCTGACTCCGACTTTATTCGCAACCCGGTCAGCGATGTGTCGGCAATGAGTGAATCGGCCGTGTGGCCATATATTATTTCGATGTTAGGCCGGGCTTTGACCTGTTCGGCCAGCCTGGCTTCGCCCGTGAGAAAGTCAAGATTCTGAACGATGATGACTTTTCGGCTGGTTTCAGACAGCAGTATGGCCTCCTGAAGCGCCGAATTGCCGCCGCCGATGAGCGCTACGGTTTTGTCCTTGTAAAACGCTCCGTCACAGACGGCGCAGAAGGATATACCGTCACCGATAAACTCCTCCTCACGGTCAAGTCCCAGACGGCGGTGACGACACCCAACCGAAATAATAACCGTACGGCCGGTATATGAGGCGCCCTCCCCGGTAACGGTGAAGCTACCGTCATCCGCGCGACGGATACCGGTAATGTTGTCAAACTCGGTGTCCGCCCCCTGACCTAATACCTGGTCTACCATTGCGTCTGCTATCTCACTTCCGCTGGCCGACGCGATGCCGGGGTAGTTTTCAATTTTAGGTGAGTAGGTCATCTGGCCGCCGAAGGCACTGCGTTCGACTATTAGCACCCGCTTGCCTGCACGGAGTGCGTAAAGTGCGGAGGTCAGCCCGGCAGGGCCACCGCCGATTACAATTATATCATACATTATAATATCCTCATGCAATGACCGGGGGCTGCTGCGATTTTGGCGCATTGTGCGCCGGACGACAGTCCCCGGCTGTGTGTTGTTATGTAAGGCCGCCGAGGCCATTATATTTCGGACAGTGAATTCTGCTACGACTTAATGATGCCTGTTCGGAGCATCTCGTTCAGGCCTTGACGGCCTCGTCTATGAATCTCTGAACCGGACCGGGACCTGCGAATTTTTCGATACTGTCGCCTTCCACAACCACGATCGTGGGCGCCTGACGGATACCGAACTGCGTTGCGGCCTCGGGATTTTCATCGGCATATATCTTTTCATATGCCAGCCCGGCCTTGTCCAGCTTGGCAGCGGCTATTTTGCAGTTGGGGCAGGTTTTTGTCGCAAAAAGTATCACGCGGTGTCCTGTCTGGTGATGCCCACAGCAGCAACCCTCCTGCATTTCGTGAACAGCTTCGGCCGCCACTTGGTTGGTGTGCAGCGCGGATGCTGCAGGATCGTACACGCGTCTTTCCTTATACTCCTGCGCTTTTCCGCTGTTCCAGTTCTGTACGGGACGATAATATCCGGTTATGCGGCTGTAGACCTCAGCCTCGGAGCCGCACTCGGGGCACTTGAACTGCTCACCCGGCAGATAGCCGTGGTTCCGGCAGACCGAATATGTGGGTGAAAGTGTGTAGTAGGGCAGCTTGTAGTTTTCGGCAATTTTACGGACAAGATTTGCTGCAGCGCGCCAGTCAGGCAGCTTCTCACCGAGGAAGGCGTGGAAAACTGTGCCCGAGGTGTACAGTGTCTGAAGCTCGTCCTGTATATCCAAAGCCTCGAAAATATCAGAGGTAAAGCTGACAGGGAGGTGCGAGCTGTTGGTATAATAGGGTGTTCCGCCGTTCTGTGCTGCGGTGATGATGTCGGGATATTTTGCAACATCGTGCTTGGCAAGGCGGTATGATGTTGACTCGGCGGGAGTGGCCTCGAGGTTGTACAGGTCACCGTATTTCTCCTGGTAATCAGACAGGCGCTCTCTCATGTGATTGAGAACGTTTTTGGTGAATTCCTGGGTTTCCTTGTGTGTCATATCGGCACGGAGCCAGTTGGCATTCAGTCCGGCCTCGTTCATGCCGACAAGGCCGATGGTTGAGAAGTGATTGTCAAATTTGCCGAGATAGCGGCGGGTGTAGGGGTACAGTCCGGCTTCAAGCAGACGTGTAATGACCGTTCTCTTGACCTTAAGCGAACGTGCCGAAATGTCCATCATGCGGTCAAGGCGGCGGTAGAAGTCAGCCTCGTCTTCTGCAAGGTATGCAAGACGCGGCATATTGATAGTAACCACACCGATAGAACCGGTTGATTCGCCTGAGCCGAAGAAGCCGCCGGATTTTTTGCGCAGTTCGCGCAGGTCAAGCCGCAAGCGGCAGCACATCGAACGCACGTCCGAAGGCTCCATATCCGAGTTGATATAGTTTGAGAAATAGGGCGTACCGTACTTGGCGGTCATTTCAAACAGCAGTTTGTTGTTTTCGGTCTCCGACCAGTCGAAGTTGCGCGTGATCGAGTAGGTGGGAATGGGGTACTGGAAGCCGCGTCCGTTGGCGTCTCCCTCGATCATGATCTCGATGAATGCTTTGTTGACCATGGCCATCTCTGCCACACAGTCACGGTATTTGAAGTTACATTCCTTGCCTCCGACAATGCAGTTGAGGTCTGCGAGATCTGCCGGGACCGTCCAGTCCAGTGTGATGTTGGTGAAGGGAGCCTGAGTACCCCAACGTGACGGAGTGTTGACACCGTACACAAACGACTGTATGCACTGCTTGACTTCCTTGTAGGTCAGGTTATCCACCTTGACGAAGGGGGCAAGATAGGTGTCAAACGACGAGAAGGCCTGAGCACCGGCCCACTCATTCTGCATGATTCCGAGAAAGTTGACCATCTGATTGCACAGCGTGGACAGATGTGCGGCGGGAGAGGACGAGATCTTGCCGGGAATTCCGCCGAGCCCCTCCTGTATCAGCTGCTTCAGACTCCAGCCGGCACAGTAACCGGTCAGCATGGACAGGTCGTGAATATGGATATCGGCCGAGCGGTGAGCGTTGGCGATTTCATCGTCGTACACCTCGCTGAGCCAGTAGTTGGCGGTGATTGCACCCGAGTTGGAGAGAATAAGTCCGCCGACCGAGTAGGTGACGGTGGAGTTTTCCTTGACGCGCCAGTCTGCGGCCTTGAGGTAGCTGTCGACGACGTTTTTGTAGTCAAGTATTGTGTTACTCATGGTACGCAGCTTTTCGCGGTTGCGGCGGTAAAGAATATAGGCCTTTGCCACATCGCCGTAGCCCGCCTGACTCAGGACCTCCTCAACGCTGTCCTGAATGTCCTCGACAGCGATTAACTCGTCCTTTACCTTAGGGGCAAAATCGGCGGTTACTTTAAGAGCGAGAAAGTCAATGATGTTGGGGGTATAGGGCTTCTGGGTGGCATCGAACGCCTTGGTAATGGCTTCGCTGATCTTCTCTATGTTGAAGTCTGCGATCTTGCCGTCTCTTTTTACGACTCTGTACATTAGTTTTTCCTCCGATATGTCATTATATTAATAATTTTTTCACATTCCGCGCAATTCTGCAGTTGGGATATACCTGCGGACTATCTCAAGATACTTCCGCATTTCATCGTGAGAGACGCCTTTGGTGCCCGGCACGATGAGCGCTCCCGAATCAACAAAATTCTGCAGAAAATACCGTGTTTCACCGCTCAGCCAGCGCCCTATCTGTTCCATGTCGTCAGGCGTGTGCAGGCCGCACACCACAGTTGTGCGGAATTCGTGCTCCACGCTGCCGCCGCGCAACAGCGATATACTTTCGTTTATGGCGTCCATGTCGATATCGGCAAGTCCGGCCGTGAGCGCATATTTCGCGGGCGAATTTTTTATGTCCATGGCGACGTAATCCAGCAGTCCGTCGTCAATCAGACGGCCAAGGCGGACGGGATCTGTGCCGTTGGTGTCCAGCTTTGTGGCGTAGCCGTAGCGCTTTATGAGACTCAGCAGCTCATCAAGCTCCGGACGCAGCGTAGGCTCACCGCCGGTTATTGCAATGCCGTCCAGCAGTCCTGCCCGCTTTTTCAGAAAGGCTTCAAGCTCGTCATATCCGATGTGCTGTGCACCCTCAAGCTCGGTCACAAGAGGTGCATTATGGCAGAAGGGGCACCTGAAGTTGCAACCGGCAAGAAAGACGGTTGCAGCCGTTTTGCCCGGGAAATCCAGCAGTGTCAGCTTTGCCAGCCCGTTTATTGTATGTTGCATCGGCACACCTCCCCCTAAAATAGCTCAGCAGTGTCATTATAGCATCAGATAATTTGCTTTTCTGTGACAAAGTCACAATGCAACCCCTTTTTTGAAATTTCGACACAATATATAGATGTTGTAGGCGCTTTTTGTGCGTTTTTGCCTATATCTTGTGGTGGCGGCTTGTTTCGGACGCAATATGTGCCCGGGAATCAAATACCTTCCTAATTATATATAAGCTCATATACAGTGCAATGCCGGGGTGGCTTTTGTGAGCCGGAGGGAAAGGCGAATCGCCTTATGCTGCGTGTGAATTTGTGTTGCCGACGGCTGTGCAGCCGCCATTTTTACTTGTCATTGTTGACTATTTATCTAAAAATGATAATTTGGTTTGATAAAAAATCATTTTATATGCTCTTATTTGGATAAATATGTTTATAATTTAAATAAAGTATTGACAACTTATTAACATTTTGATATAATAATCAAAACATAAGGTGAATTATCGGTGTCGTTCGGGTGAACGGTGATACCTGTTCCGTGCCGGGGTACAGCCTGTGTTAGATTCAGTTACAAAATTTTTAAATAAGGAGATTTCAAAACCATGAGTAAGACAATGAGAAGGATTCTCAGTATAGCTCTGGCCGTTTGCATGCTGTTGTCTATGGCAGTTCTTTTCTCCAGCTGCAAAAACACTAAGGCTAACGCGAAATCCTACACTTACAAATCTTATTCCACTGCCCTGGGTAACAACTGGAACCCTCACACCTGGGAAACCAATGCTGATGATGCTATCCTCGGCTACCTCTCATCCCCGTTCTGCACGATGTCAATTCTGGACTCTGAGAACGGCGTGTATCAGTGGGTATACGAGATGGCTACCTCCATCACCGACGTTACCAAGGATCACAAGGATGATCTGACCAAGTATAAGGTCACTCTTCCCGAGGGCGTAACTGTTGATTCCGTTGATTCCGGTTATGTTTTCGAAATCAAGCTGAATCCCAATGCAATGTGGGAAAATGGCGTCAAGATCACCGCTGACGACTATATCTACTCCATGCAGCAGTTGCTCGACTCCAAGATGAGAAACTACCGTTCGAACCTCTATTGGGGCGGTGAGTCTGCCGTTGCAGGCGGTCTCGCATACTACAACTCCGAGGCTCCTATTTACGAGCCGATGGTTCCCGCTTACGGTGAAAAAGATACACCTGATTACTCCTATGATCTCGAAGCCGGTATCGCCAAGGGCGAGGTCTATATCAACCTGTCCAGCTCTGACATTACTCTTTACAGCATGAGCCTCAACGAGTTGCACTCCACCTACGGTGTAGGTGACGATGCCGATTACAAGGCTATCGGTGATGCTGCCAACGTTTATGGCTACACCAAGCTCACAGCCGAGAACAAGGATACTGCCATAAAGCTGGTCAATGACCTGCTGGCAAATCTGTTCGGTATTACCGATGCAACTGAGCAGGCGAATGTTCTTAAGGAAGCTCTGTTTATAAATACCGGCAAGGTCGGTGAAAAGGTTGAGTACGACGGCAACGTCGGTTGCTACAAGGTTGACGACTACACCATTCGTTACGTCTGCCAGACCAGCATCGAGCTGAACTACTTCCTCACCTCCTGCACCTCCACATGGCTTGTTTACAAGGATCTGTACGAGGCCGGCAAGGATACGACCGGTGAGCTGGTTACCACCAACTACGGTACTTCTCCCGAGACTACCATGTCCTATGGCGTCTACAAGATTGAGTCTCTTGAAAAAGACAAGCAGATGGTCTTTGTCCAGAACGAAAACTGGTACGGCTTTGAGAAGCAGAAAGACGGCTCTCTCATTTCCTACACAAACTTTGAGGTTGACGGTGAAAAGCGTCAGCAGTATCAGGCAACCAAGATAGTCATTGACGTCATGAAGGACGAGGCCGCTAAGCTGGCCTTCATGAAGGGCGAGCTGACCGAGTGGACGCCTTCTGCCGACGATCTGTTGACCTACTCTACCTCCGACCAGCTGTACAAGGTTGACGAAACCTATACACAGTCCTTCTTCTTCAACACCAATGTTGAAGCGCTCAAGGCTATGGATACCTCCAAGGGCAACACCAACTCTGTTGTTCTTTCCAGCACAGATTTCCGTAAGGCTATGTCGCTCAGTATCGACAGAGCTAAGTACGTCACCGCTACCGCCGGCTACAAGCCCGCATATGCGCTGATGAACAATCTGTACTTCTACGATGTTTACAACGATCCTACCTCCTCTTACCGTAACTCCGACGAGGCTATGCAGGCTGTCTGCAACCTTTACGGTGTTGAATACGGTGCAGGCAAGGCTTATGCTACTCTTAAGGAAGCATATGATTCCATCAACGGTTACAACCTCACTGAGGCAAAGGCTCTGATGAAGGCTGCTTGCGAACAGCTTGTTAAAGACGGTCTGTACAAAGCCGGTGAAGAGATCAAGATCCGTATAGGCTGGAAGAAGGGTGCGCTTGATTCCGCTGACCAGAAGCAGGTCACACTGCTCAACGAGTTTGTCAACGCTGCTATCGAAGGCTCCGGCTTCGGCAAGGTGACCTTTGAGGCTATCGGCAATATTTCCGACCGTTACGCCGATGTTCCGAAGGGCGAGTTCGCTATCGGTTACGGCGCATGGGGCGGCGCTGCCTTCTACCCGTTCCGTAACTTCCAGGTCTACATGGATCCCGTTACTTACGACATCAATGAGGCTGCCTGCTGGGATCCCACCTCGACGAAATGGACTCTCAAGGTCAAAGGCGAGGATGTTACCATGACTTGCTATGAGTGGTCTAACTGCCTTATCGGTAACGGTAAGTACGCTAATGCGGGCTTCGATGTAAAGTTGTCCATCACGGCTCAGCTCGAGGAAATGTACCTCAAGCTGTACTATCGTATCCCGCTCTGCGGCACCACCGCTTGCTCCATGCTTTCCTACCAGGTTAAGTACTACACCGAGGACTACAACATCATGTATGACTTCGGCGGCCTACGTCTGATGAGCTTCAACTATGATGACGCTGCATGGGCTGAGTACGTTGCAAGCCAGAACGGAACTCTTAACTACGAATAATAACGTAGCAACCGGGATTTGAATATCCCTATGAGGGTGGGCGGAGGTATTAATTTACCTCCGCCTGTCTACGATTTTTCGGCATGCGCCCGGCGGGTAAAAAAGCCCTTCGGGCGTTAACCGATATTATCAAGGAGATAACCGATGACGAAATATGTTATCAAAAGAGTTCTGTTGATGCTGTTCACACTTTTCGTGATAACCACGATCTGCTTTATGCTGATCAGAATTCTTCCGCGTGAGCTGCCTATTGATAAAAACCAGCGGGCAGTTATCCTCGCAAGATTCGAAGCGCTCGGCTACAACAAGCCGTTGCTTATACAATATGGCATTTATCTCAAAAACATAGTTACAAGCTGGGATTTCGGTACCTCTTGGAACATATCTTTCCGCACGCCCGCCTGGGAAGTGCTTACCAGCCGGCTTTTGCCTACAGTGCTGGTCAATCTTTATTCACTTCTGTTTTCGATACCGCTCGGTATCGGTTTCGGAATTTATGCTGCAATCAGAAAGAACAAGTGGCAGGATCATGTTATCAGCACCATGGTTATGGTGTTTGTTTCCGTGCCGAGTTATGTTTATGCGTTCTTGGTGCAGTATTTTCTGTATCTTAAATGGAATTTGTTCCCGCTTACTGTTTATTCGCTTGCCGATGCGGGCGGCTCATGGTTTACCGGCAAAATGTTTTACAGTATGATCCCGGCTATTCTGGCACTTTCCTTTGCGGAAATTGCGAGACTATGCCGATTTACCCGTGCCGAACTAACCGAAACACTAACATCTGACTACATGCTTTTGGCTCGTACAAAGGGTTTGACGCGTACGCAGGCAACCACACGCCATGCTCTTAAGAACGCCATGGTCCCGATTCTGCCTATGATTATCTCCAGCTTTATCGGTATTCTTGGTGGCTCGATGATAATCGAGGAGATTTTCTCCATACCCGGAGTGGGACAGCTTTATATAAAATCAATTAACCTGCTGGACTACGATGTATTTATGATGGACACCGTGTTCTATACCTTTGTCGGTCTGCTGGCAGGTATCGTGGTCGACATCAGCTACGGATTTATCGATCCGAGAATAAGAATGGGGGAGAAGTAAGATGCAGGACAACAATCAGTACGTCAATATCCCCCGCGAGAAGTTTGAGTTTGCCAATCATGGCGAACGCATAACCGACCATAAATTTGTAGACAAGCCTATAGGTTATTTCAAAGACGCCTGGATGCGTTTTTGCCGTAACAAAGCATCAATCGTAGCGGCGATCATCATTTTGATAATAGTGCTGTTTGCCTTTCTGACACCGTTGCTGACTGTCAAATACGACGCCACTTTTTTGGATACTTACTATCAGAAGATGGGGCCGAGAAACCTGACACTCAAAAAAATCGGTATGGCAGACGGCGGAATTGAACGTAAGTTTTCCGAAAAGGGGCTTATTTCAATATACGCCATCGGTATGGGTGCGCTGGATTACGACGGCAAAGGCGTTACGCTTGCCGAGTCGCTTGACAGCGAATATCAGCCGGTTATCAAAAATAACGGACTTAACGGTGATGCAAATAACCCGCAGTCGCGTTATGAGGTCAGAGTAGACACTTATCTTGAGGTGGGTTTTCTCTATCTCAGCATTGAGCGAGAGGAATACGATCGTATTGTCGAGTGGGAAAAACAGACCGGCAAGCACGTGCTCTATCCGCTGGTTGAGATCAACGAGTACAACCCCGATCCCACAAGTACAAAGGGAAATTACTGGTACAAGGCCAACTCCAAATACGAGCCGGTCCGGGTTCTTGAGGACGGCAGCGTTAAAAAGATCAAGTTGTCCGACAACATGATACTGGAAGACAACTACAAGCGCAACGCAGACGGCAGCCTTAAATATTACGAGTATACCGGTGGAGGTACTACCGAAACAGCAATGTACAAGGTAAGGGTGCTGTACTACAACTACTATCAGTTCAAAAACGGGTTTGAGCCGGAGTACATTTTCGGCACAGATTCACAGGGCTATGATATGTCTCTCCGCCTTGCAAACGGCGTTCGACTGAGCTTGCTGGTGTCGGTATGCGTATCAGTCATCAACTTTGTGATAGGTGCGGTTTACGGCGCAGTCCAGGGCTATTACGGCGGAACCATTGACCTTGTTCTGGACCGTATATCCGATGTTTTGTCGGGTGTGCCGTTCATTGTCGTGGCAACGCTGTTCCAGATACATCTGGCGGCAAAGGTGGGCGCAATTCCGAGTCTGCTGTTTGCATTTGTGCTGACAGGCTGGATAGGTACCTCGGCACTTGTGCGTAAGCAGTTCTATCGCTTTAAAAATTCGGAATACGTCATGGCAGCCCGCACGCTCGGAGCCAGCGACAGACGTATTATTATGAAGCATATATTCCCCAACTCGCTGGGTACTATCATTACGTCATCTGTGTTGGTTATCCCGGGTGTTATCTTCAGCGAGAGTATGTTGAGCTTCCTCGGTATTATTAAGCTGGGCGGCTCGACAACAACCTCACTGGGTACCTTGCTGTCCGATGCCAGCAGTATCTGGACAAATTACCCACACCTTATGCTGTTCCCGGCACTCATAATTTCACTGCTGGAAATCAGCTTCAACCTGTTCGGCAACGGTCTGCGTGACGCGTTCAACCCGTCACTGCGCGGAGTGGAGGAATAAGATATGGATAATATACTTCAGGTCAAAAGACTGACAATATCATTCCGTACCCCCGGTGGAACGCTTAAGGCGGTGCGAGACATATCCTTCGATCTCGAACGCGGCAAAACACTGGCTATAGTCGGAGAATCGGGTTCGGGTAAATCGGTCACCTCCAAGGCCATTCTGGGGATACTGGCCGGTAACTCCATTGTGGAGAGCGGTGAAATCCTCTACGACGGCAAAGATCTGCTCAAGCTGCCGGAGACGGATATGTACAAGATCAGGGGCGATAAAATATCCATGATATTCCAGGATCCGCTGTCCTCCCTTAACCCCATAGTCAAGATCGGCAAGCAGATCACCGAGGCCATGCTGCTTAAAAACAAGGTCAATCGCCGCGAGGCAAGAGCAGAGTTCAATTCGATGCTGGCCAAGCTCAAGGAGTGCATTATAGCATCCGGTAAGCCTACCGATGAGACTGAACGTCTCATCAGCACGTTTGATAAATTCAATATTGAAGCTATCAAACTGGAAAACGTATACAATGAGTCAAGAAACCGTGCCGAGGAATGTCAGGGCGAAATTTCCGAGCTGCTGTTCTTAATAGAGCGTAAGCAAAATCTTGACGTAGCCGCCAATCTCAAGAGCTTGTGCGCCAAGCTGGTACAGATAAACGACAAATATCTGCTGGCAGGTCACGGCGAGGAGCTGACGGGGTTGACTCAGCAACTTAAAACGCAGGTGTCCCACTATAAGGAGGACAAAAACCGTCCCAAAAATCAGCCGCTGGTTCTGCCTGCCGAGATACGTTCTTCGCTTGATGCGGTGTCGGAGCTGCTTGATAAGCTGTTGACGGCTACACGTCCCAACTTTTTCCGTATCGGATACTGGACTATGAAAAATCCTGACGATGATCTGTCGGTCGTTCCGGCTGACGAGGCTAATTCGCGTGCACTTGAACTGCTTAACCGCGAATTTATGGATGAGTTCATAGAGTATGAAAAATGCGGCATCGAGTATTCTGTACACCATGCCTCTAAAGGTAAGGAGACGGTTGTCGAGCGCCTTGATCAGATCAAAGGCTTGTTCAGCGCAGATTTTGACAAGGCAGAGGCAAAAAAGTTGGTCCGTGAGCTGGCTGACGTTGTGGAAACCTCCATCGATCGTCTGGAAACCGTAAAGGACAGCATAGCATATACCTTCCGCTCCAGTATGGATAATGCCATTGACAAATATTTTTACTACAAGGCAAATAACCCGCGTGAGGAAGCAAGATTCGCACGACAGACGGCAAAACGCGATGCGCTGATAGCCCGCGGCAAGCAGGTCGACTGGAAGGTCGTTCCGAAGTCTGTGTGCGACCTTGATATGCTCAGACAGAACATCATAGACATCATCGATCGTCTTGAAAAACATTACAAGAATTATCTTGAGTCAGGCACTGAGGATGTTCAGCAGCGAGCCGTGGCGCTAATCGACTATCTTAAGGAAAAAGCGTCCGCGGTGGTGTATAAGGTCACCAAGGCTATGGCCAAGGAAAAGGCCATTAAGCTCATGGAGGAGGTCGGCATACCTGAGCCACGTATCCGTTTCTATCAGTATCCGTTTGAGTTCTCGGGCGGTATGCGTCAGCGTATAGTCATTGCCATTGCGCTGTCCGCCAACCCAGATATCCTCATCTGTGATGAGCCGACAACGGCATTGGATGTTACTATACAGGCTCAAATTCTTGAGCTTATCAATAATCTCAAGCGTGAGCGCAACCTGTCGGTTATATTCATCACGCATGACCTGGGTGTTGTGGCCAACATGGCGGATAATATTGCTGTTATGTACGCAGGCAAAATTGTGGAATATGGCACTGCAGAGGATATTTTCTACGATCCGCGTCACCCTTACACCTGGGCGCTGCTATCCTCCATGCCGGACCTTGATACAAACGAAAAGCTGGATGCTATCCCCGGCACACCCCCAAATATGATCTACCCTCCCGAGGGCGACGCATTTGCAGAGCGAAACAGGTATGCTATGAAGATAGACTTTGAAAAGCAGCCTCCCATGTTCCGGGTGTCCCCGACTCATACTGCGGCAACATGGCTGTTGCATCCCGATGCTCCTAAGGTTGAGGTTCCCAAAATCATAACCGACCGTATCGCCAGAATGAAAAAATCACTGACGGAAGGAGAAGCAAATGAACAGCAATAACAACAATGAACAGCAGGAAGTGTTGCTGAGAGTAGAGCATCTCTGTCAGTATTTCAAAGTCAAGGGGCACGAAACCCGCGCGGTTGACGATGTCAGCTTTGATATCAAAAAGGGTGAGGTGTTCGGACTTGTCGGCGAGTCAGGCTGTGGTAAGACAACGACCGGCCGTTCAATACTCAAAATATACGATATAACATCGGGAAGCATTTATTTCAAGGGGCAGCGTATATGTGCCGGTACTCGGTCTTACTATGACCACATAAAGGCCAGCAAGAAGCAAACTGCCGCTCAAATACGTGAGTTACAGAAGGATTCGTCTGAGAATCCCGGTAATAAGGCGGCTAATGATGCCAGGATCGCCGAGCTCCAGAAGTCGCTCAAGCAGTCTGTTGCAAAAGACCGTGCCGAGATACGTTCGGCAAAATATGATCACAAGAACTCCGACCGAGAGTATTCCGACACACTTGTCAAAAAGCTGGAGGAAGAGTATCGTCCCAAGTTGGCCGCGGTTGCCAGCAAGCCCGAGGAGGCCGCACTGAAGAAGGAGTACCGTGAAAAGCTGAGAGTAGCCAAAAAGACTAAACTCATCACGCAGATTCAAATGATATTCCAGGATCCTGTTGCGTCGCTTAATCCGCGTATGACGGTTAGTGAAATAATTTCCGAGGGGCTGGTTATAAACGGTATCAAGGATAAGAAGTATATCGACGAAAAGGTGTATGAGATACTTGAGCTGGTCGGTTTGGTACGTGAGCATGCAGGACGTTATCCGCACGAGTTTTCGGGCGGCCAAAAACAGAGAGTAGGCATCGCGCGTTCTGTGATTATGAATCCGGATATGCTGATTGCAGACGAGCCGGTGTCGGCGCTCGACGTGTCTATACAGGCACAGGTTATTAATTTGCTTAACGAGCTGCGTTCCAAGCTGAACTTGACTATTTTGTTTATTGCGCATGACCTTTCGGTAGTCAAGTATTTCTCAGACCGCATAGGTGTTATGTATTACGGTAAAATGGTTGAGCTGGCAAGCTCTGATGAGCTTTTTGCACATCCATTGCATCCGTATACGCGTTCGCTACTGTCGGCCATACCTCTGCCGGACCCGCGTGCCGAAAAAAAGCGCACCCGTATAATATACAACGCAATAGCCGAGCATGACTACAGCGTTGATAAGCCTTCAATGCGTGAGATCACTCCCGGTCACTTTGTCCGGTGCAATGACCAGGAGGAGGCGCGCTACCGCAAGGAGCTGGGGCTGTGAAGCAAAAAATAACCAAGACTCTGATAAAATACGGTGTAACCATTGCCGTGGGGGGACTTATGGCCTTTGCAGTCATTGCCCTTCACGGCTACGCCGAGGCCGCGACCGAGCTGGAGCGTTGCCGTATACTTGCGGATGCTTTCACCATTCCCGGAGTAGTGCTCATTTTGTGTGCGGCATTGGTGTGGATCTCAAACGAAGGCATGTTCTACGGACTGTCTTATGTGGTGTCGCGCGCGGCACGGGCATTTATCCCACTGGGCAGTACACTTGAAAAGCACGAAACCTATGCTGATTATGTACAGCGCAAACGCAGCACGGGCGGAGTGAAGGGCTACGGTTTTATTTTCTTCACTGGATTGGCTTACATGGCAGTGGCTGTGTTTTTTATAATCAGATTTTACAACTTATATTGAATATAACCTCCGGCAAATTTTCTGCCGGAGGTTATGTTTTGTATACTGGAAAATTTCCCCCTGTGTGATTTGTTACACAGGGGGAAGCTTTTATTCTTCAGGAATGGCTTTTTATATATTCAGAATGTTTATAGTGCTTAAATAGCTCCTGAAGCAGCTCATAGCTTTCGGGAGTATACTTCTTTATAACGTAAAACGTCGTATTGTCGTTGTATTGATAATATGGCCAATCGGCAGGAAAGCTAAAACAGGTGTAAATATAATCGACATCACTGCCAATTTCAAAGTATCCCATCAACAACGACCGCTCGTCTTCGGTCAGTGAGTTGAACTCGTTGATATAGGTTTCAAGCAGTGAATCCATGAGCGGCTTCAGTTCCTCTGAGTATTCTTTATAATTCATCGAAAGGCGGTGTTACTGCTGAATAAAGTTTGTTTGTTCAAAGTCGAAATATTCCTTGGAGATGCTGTGGTCAATATTTTTGGATTTGTAATATGTGTAGAGCCGGTTCATAAAGTCCGTATATTTATCCGAATCTTCGAGGTAGATAAGTGCTTCAAGGCAGCGTACCTGGCGCATCAGCTTGCGGCCTGAGGTGGTGGTTATTTCCACCATTGCTTGCCGTCCCCAGGATTTTATGCTTTTGTCTTTCAGTAGCTTCACGGTCGACGCAATGATTTCCGGGTCATCAATCGGTGTTTCGGCATACTTGTGGTACAAGATTGCGTCATTGTTGTTGTATGCCGCAATACGGATATGGTCGATTTTGTCAGCGTCGGGAGTGTCGGCATATATGAGCGACGATGTCAGCAGTACACCTCCGGCAAATACCGCGCAGAATACCGGCAGCAACCATACAAACTTGGTAGCGGCAAGCATTTTGCGGATCTTTTTGGTGGTAATCAGCTCATACAGATAGTATGCCAGGACTGACGTGACTGCTAAGACGATGGTCAGAGTGTTTACAGAGTCCGCAAATACCGAGTACATCATGCACATAAGCAGCGGAATTGTGATACAGCAACGGTACAGCACCTGCAAGCCCTTGGACGGAGCAGGGACGCTTGCGGTCTCACTGCGGCGCTTGCGGAATATTATCCAACCTGCCGCCACGAATATCAGCGACAGTACGGTGGTGTAAATAATGGAAGCCCAATCGCAGACGCTGTTGTTTCGCATCATGGCATACGGCTCAAACAGCCCGAATTGCAGGTAATTCAGCCACTTATCCGGGATGTAGAGAATGGGAGTGTGAATAAGCAGGCATTCTGTGAACATCCACACCGTGAATTTCGGAGTGAACATGACGCTGATGTACAGCAGGAAAGCCGAGGTGACTGTTCCGGTCGCTGACAGCGCGGCCGGTACAAAGGCGGCTGTGCACAGTGTTGCCACTGCAAAGTTGATAAGCGCGGTATACACTACTTTTATGCTGATTATCGTATTGAAAGGCAGTACGACCCACAACAAACCGCAGACCGCGACGCTTGCCAGCAGTATCCCCCATATCCAGGTCATAGCGGCGGCAAAAAAGCTGAAATACATGGTTGTGCGGGTGTAGGGGAGCGAGTGATAAAAGTCAGAATCGCGTCGGTTTGTCAGAAATGAAAACATGTGATACATGATAAGCGGCGCGAGAACGATCAGTGCCCAGAGCATTACGGCATATGTGCCCGGCGAGACCCTGTACGTATAAGTGGAGTTTATTTTTGTGAACATTTCGGCCACGGGAAGTATGGCTGAACCGACAACGCATACCAGCGCCGAGAACAGTCCGATCACCTTGACTCGGCGAAGTCCTACGCGGTAAAGTCCGAAGTCGAATACTTTATTCATGGCGTACCTCCTTTAATTCATCCAGCCCGTCGGAATATCCCAGTGCGTCCAGTTCGTAAATGAAGACTTCTTCAAGGCTAAGCGGCAGGATATCCAGTATAGCCGGGGCAGGTGAGCGATTCATAAGTTCATGCCGGAGTGCATCTCGGTCGCCGCGGACGATGAGCGTTGCCACTGATCCTGACTGACGGTATGATGTCATATTCACACCGTAAAACATGTCACGTCCGAACGGCTGTGTGTAGCCTACCTGAACCTTGAACAGTGAGGTCTTGAGATTTTGGATGTCGCTCTCAAGCACCAGCCCTCCGCGGTGCAGCAGAGCCAGCTGATCGCAGGTGTCCTCAAGCTCGCGCAGTGAGTGAGATGACAGAATGGCAGTCGCATGGCGCTGTATTATGTCGTCGTAAATAAGATTGCGCACCATGTTTCGTTTTATAGGATCGAGCCCGTCAAATGTCTCATCAAGAAACAGGTATTTTGGTTTGGCTGACAGCGCCAGAATGATTGCAGCCTGACGTTTCATACCTTTGGAAAATGTGTTTATGTTGGCGTTCATGTCAAGCTCAAAATGTTCGGCAAGGACGCACAGCCGGGACATATCAAACGACCGGTAAAGCCGCTGCCACATACGCCCCATTTCCCTCAGATTTGCCTGCGGCATGAAAAACAACTCATCCGGCACAAACACGAGTTGCTCTTTGATTAAAGGATTTTCGTATACCCGGCAGTTGTCAATAGTAACATCGCCGTTTGTCTGGCGATAAATACCGGACAGTATACGCAACAGCGTTGATTTACCTGCGCCGTTGCTTCCGACCAACCCGTAAACACACCCTTCCGGTATGCTTACCGTCAGCTGCTTTATGGCGCAGAAATCACCGAAATACATGTCGAGACGGTTGGTTTTGATCATTGTTCGCTACCTCCTGAAAGATTTTCGGTCACGGCCGCAATAATATCGTCCTGTGTCACACCGGCGTGTCTGAGCTCTGCGGCCAATTCAGACAGTTGCTTTAGTTTATCGCGCCCCTCGGACAGAATTTTTTCGCGCGCCCCCTCGGCTACAAAAGCGCCGCGCGCAGCAACGGTTACTATATAGCCGCGCAAGCACAGCTCGTTGTAGGCGCGTTGAACAGTATTGGGGTTTACACCCAAAAATGCCGACAACTCGCGTACTGACGGCAACTGTGACTGTTCGGCCATCGTCCCGGCGCTGATTTCACGTCGTACATTATTGATTATTTGCTCATATATTGGTGTCCTCGACAGCTTATCCAGCGTAAGCATAGTCTAACTCCTTTCTGTGATTTAATACGGCAACTGTACTAATCGTATTAGAACAATTATATTATATCTCCGGATACAGCCTGTGTCAAGAGGGTAGAATAAAAAAATCCGGCGTCATTATGACTCCGGATTCTTTTCGGTCAGCAGCTGTTGCTTCAGTCAGTCGTACCTGCCGAGTAATTTTGTTCGATGTACTGGCAGAGTGAAAGCCCTTTGTTGACCAGCAGTATATTGATGCCTGCGTCGTACAGTTTAGCATAGCACTCGGGTGTTTCGTAACGCGAGTTATTGCCGTGCGCGTCTATGTAGCATCTCGCACGGCCACTCAGGCCAGATAAAATCGTGCTGACCTTACTGAGATATTCGTCAAGCGTGAATTTGGAAAAATCGCAGTCGGTCAAACGTACGCACCTGTCCAGATCGTTGGTATTTATAGTGTTCAGCGCGGCTGCCGCCGAGCCGCTTGAATTAATACCCACAAAGCAGAACGATGAGCGCCCTGCGGCGGTCTCCATTTTCTTTTTGTAGTTTTTGACCAGTGCGTAATTTGACGAGGTGAAGGCGCTGTGCCAAGTGAAAATAACGGTGGTATATGCCTTATACTTTTGTATCAGCGGCCAGATATCCTGCGCGTAATTCCACTGATCCAGCTTGTCAAGACGGACGAAAACGCGCTCGGCGCACACCTTCATTGCCTCATCAAGTGTCGGGATCTTATAGCTTGTAAGCGCGGCTGACGTGCCGCCGTTGCGTTCCTTAAGCGACAGCTGACACAGTTGATCGTACGTCCAGTTGCTGATAAGAAGCGATGACGGAAATCCGTTTTTGCCGGCGAACTGTTCGGCATTTGTCATGCGGGACAGCGAGTCGTCGTGCATGAGGACCAGTATGCCGTCTTTGGTTGCCCGTACGTCGATCTCCACCATATCGGCACCCATGCGAATGGCGCTTATGATGCCTTCGATAGAGTTTTCGGGGTAGTACAGCATGTCTCCGCGGTGCAGGCAGGACATAAGCCGGCCATCGGGATCGTTCATTGAGGCGACTTTTTCCTCAAAGTCGGTCATCCAGTCGGGGGTATCGAATTCAATGTCCCAGTGCATGGCCAGCTTGGATATGTCGTCAATGTATACCTGACGGTCGGGCAGGGTATAGCTGTAGCTCAGAGCGGACTGGCTCAGGTCCCCTGAGGAAGACGAGACCAAATTCAAAAGGTAGCGGCAGCCGGAGCCGACGGCGTAATCCGAGCCGCCTTCAATGAATATACTGCCATCCTTTACCGTAAGTGCAAAGTCATCCGCACCAAAGGTCTTGCCAGATGAGCCGCGGCGGGTCGTACCGATGACAATTTCATTGGAGGTGGAGTTTGCTGCGTCGCTGTTCATGGACATGACGTCACCGCATGAAGCTCCCAGTGTACTCACGACCGTTTCCGCCATGGATTTATATGAGCTTTTGTAGACTACGCGATAAGCGGAAACAGGCTGCCCGAGCAGAGTAACTCCGGCGGCGGGGTATTCGGCAGTGCTGACATATGACAGGTCAGCCGGCAGTGAAAGCGTATTGTCGCCCAAATAATTGGATAGGAAATAATCAACCGCTTCGGCGGTTTTTTCATCGTTGTTGCCGGCGATGACCACACGTGTACCGTCTACGCATATTACGAAATCATTGTATTTTATCGAACCGAGTGCAAGTATGCTCTGTTCACGGTTGGTGCTGCCTACCAGGATCTCATACTCATACCGGTCAGCCGGGTCGGCATCACGCGATTCAAAGTCGGTGGTTATTGTCATTTCGGACAGGTCATATTTTTTCATTATGCCGAGGCGCAGTGCAACTGCGGCATCTGTCACCTGCTTTGAGCAGTTTTCCGGGCGTATGACCTTATATTTTGTCGCACCGCCGGTGACAATATTCAGCGCTTCAGGCAAAGAGCCGGTAGTGTCTGACGTGCTGTCAGACACACTGCTGCAGTCGGGAAGATCCTGCGGATTTTCTCTGTCACAGGCAGTGAAGCAGAGCAGTACAGCAAGAGCCGCGGCGAATATAAGCAGTATTTTTTTCATATAGCTCCTTTTAATGACAAACGCGGCACAGCCGGTGCCGCGTAGTCTTATGAACTTATATTTTTTTATTTTACGAAGGTTATTTCGTCAAAAATAATGTAAGAATCGGCCGAGTAGGTGTAGCCGTCGGTATAGCAACGCATATTGATGATAAAGATATCAGGGAAGGTATCGCCGATCGCACCTGCGTTCTTATCATAGTATGAAGATGCGGGAACGTAGATCCAGCCTGCGAAGTTATCGGGAATGGATATGCGGCAGGTCGTTATATTGGTCGTTTTAACCCAAGTGTTGTTTTCATAGTAGTAGGCGACTGCTGAGCCGACTGCGTTTTCAGGTCCTTGCGAGCGGACATCATTGGTGTTGATAGTTACCGAACCACACATTGCGTTGGTTTTTTCTGGGTTTATTTCGACGTTGGAGAAGTCGACATAGAACAGTATGCCCTTGCAGCCCGCAATGGGAGCGTCTCCGTAGCAGGTAAGCTGAATTTCACCGCGGCTGTCCTTGGAGTCGGATTTTCCTGCAAACTTTACTGCTTTACCGTATATAGCGCCGTCATCAGTTCCTACGAATGAAGCGCTGCCTTTGGAGTTGCCTTCTATGAGATAGTCCTCATCTGCTCTGTCCATGCAGAAGGTACGGCAAGCAATGTCATATTTCTCGTCGTTAGGCAGAGTGGCGGGCATGACTGATTTGAGCGCGGCCTTCTCAGCGTCGGACAACTCGGAAAAATCGACAGGCGTTAATTCGCCGGACGAAGCTGTTGTGGTGTCGGAAGGTGTGGCTGTTGTGGTGTCGGAAGGTGCGGCTGTTGTGGAATCTGCGGGGGTGGTGGTGTCAGCGGGCTTTGCAGATGTTGTGACCGGTGTCGGAGTTGTGTCAGCCTTGGGAGCTGTTGTTGTGTCTGCAGGATTTTGGTCACCGTTATTGCAGGCGACCATTACAAACATCATTACAAATATCAGCGCCAGTGCAATTAAAGACTTGATTTTCATATAATATCGAATGCCTCCTATTTAATTGTTTACGGTAATTATATCAAAATACATGTAAAATGTCAAGAATGATGCAGTATATTCAGCATATTTGCCAAAAAAAGCATGCCGGCTTTGTTTAGCGTGCAATAAAGCCGGTATGCAATGCTGAATAATCAAATTTTGTGCTTATTCGGATATACTTGCAACCAAAGTGGCAAGTCGGACTTCCAGCAACTTGCGATTGACAGCCAGTGCCGTGTTAAGCTCTTTTCCCGCGCCGATGACGTTGGTCAAGGAAACACCGCCGGCGGAGCTGAGTGACAGCGCCGTGTCGAGGCAGTAACACATGTTATCCATTATCAGCTCAAGCATTTCGGCCGAGCGGGTATTCAGGCAGAAGCGCATAGCGAGTGTATCGTAGATGTCGTTGTTCATTGCGCTTGCCGTACACTGCATAACGCATGCGGCATCCTCAGCGCCGTTCAGCATGGGAATTGAGTAATACATCGCGCTGCCTGACAGCGGTGCACGATAATTCCTGTCTGTTTCATCGGCCTTGGGAAGCGGCAAGATATCATAACTGTCAGAGATACTCTGATCGCTCGTAAGACTTATAAGGTATCCCAGGCTGCGTACTGACAGCATGCTTGACACGCTGTCGGGGGTAGCTGTCGACACAGCATCAGTCCATGCGAGCAGTCCGCACAGTGAGGAGAGCCTGCCGTTGTCCCAGTCGGACGAGAGCCCGAGATCGTTTCCGGTAAGCCGTGCTCCGGCGGCGTTTATAAGCGCTATGCACCCGTTTCCTGGGCCGAGGTACAGGCCGTTGCCGTTTTTGGCCAATGCCAGTACGGTCTCAAGCGTCCACTTGCCTTCACGCACCAGCGCGTAAGGGTCGGTTATGCCGGCGGCGGCAAGCATGCCGGTATTGCTAAGTATGAACTGGGCTGATAATACAGTATTGATGGATATGTCTCCGGTGGCAAAATACAGCTTTCCGCCGATCTCCACCTCCTGAATGAGAATTTGTTTGAGCCGCTCACGTCCGCGTCTTAAGCGACTCTTGACGGTTGAGCACGGAGTCTCGAGTATTTCCGCTATACGGTTGATACGAATATTGTTATAGTAGTAGAGAATTATCACCTGCCGCTGGTCGTCGCCGAGGGCTGCTATTGCACGCCGCACAGCCATTTGTCCTTCGGTAAGGCGCTCAGCGGTGCGGTCTGTGAAGTCGTCGGCAAGTGGTGACACAGGCGTATGTGAGGCCATGTAGTCTGTGCAGACATGACATGCGATCTTGATAATATACGCTTTGGCGTTGTCAAATGCACGCGACTCGGCCGCGTAACGGAAAAAGCGCAGAAATACCTCCTGTGTCAGATCCTCTCCGGTGTGAATGTCACCGCAGCGATAGACACAATAACGGTATACGTCGCCGTAATATTTGCGGTAAAGCAGTTCGCGGGCGTCAATGTTGCCTTCCCGGGCGAGGGCAACGGTATTCTTTTCTGTCATCGGTTCACCGCCTTTCTGAACTTGGACGCGTCTGCCATATACAACCGAGAAAAGCCTGAAAAAGTTTCATTCGTGACGGAAAAATCAAAAAAAATTATAAATTACGCCGGGAAGGGCATAATAACATAAAAAACGGAGAGATCGTATGAATATATCAAAAGCAAATTATCCGCGCTATGCCGACGCGCGTGCGCCTAAGTCGGCACTTGTCCGCGATTGTCTGCGCGCGTTTGTGTGCGGAGGCATAATATGCGCGATCGGAGAAGGATTGAACAAGCTGTATGTTTACGCCGGGCTTGAGCGGGATATGGCGGGGCTGCTCTGCTCGGTAACGTTGGTGTTTGCCGCTGTGCTGCTGACAGGCCTCGGCGTATTTGACCGTATTGCGCGCTTTGCCGGTGCCGGTACGCTGGTTCCCATAACCGGTTTTGCAAACGCCGTGGTTTCGCCTGCCATGGACAGCTATCGCGAAGGTCTTGTGTTGGGAATCGGTGCAAAAATATTTACCGTTGCCGGGCCGGTACTGCTCTACGGCACACTGGCGGGCGCGGTTTACGGGATTATTTATTATATTGTTGGGTTGTTCTGAGCGTCCGCATTAGCAAAATCCCGGAGACCGATCGGCTCTCCGGGATAATTTATTCGAATTTGTAGCCCTGTCCCCGCACAGTGGTTATCAGCGGCAGGCGGTTGAGTGCCGACAGCTTTTTTCGCAGTGAGCACATATGCACAGGCAGACTTTCACCTTGCAGTGCCTGCTCCAGAACAGTGCGGCTCACGGCCTGTCCGCGTTGCTCGTAAAGTGCCGTAAAAATTGCCAACTCTGCCGGCGTCAATGTGACACTTTTGTGCCCGCAGACAAGACGCCTGCGCGGACGGTCAAGCGTGATGGCCTGGCGTTGTCCGCGGGACGGCGGGCTGACCTGCTCTCCCTGCCATGACAGCGCTTTCTCGACTGTAGCTGTAAAGCATTCGAATTCAAACGGACGCCCGAGTGTTACACAGCAGCGCCGTGCAGCTGAATCAGGTATGTGTCCGGGGGTGCGGCTGATGGCTATGACAGCCTGAGCATGTGTCAGGCGGGGAAGTGATACAGAATCAGCATCCCACACCACCGGGTAGTCGCCGGCGGATGTAGTGGCAGAGTGGCCGTGCATTTCAAGCAAAAGTGCGGTGAGATCGTACAGTTGCTTGTCTGCAGTCAGTATACATATTTTACTCATGGCAACAGTTTATCGCCTGAGCAGTGAGAGAAGGTCAGTATATTGTCACTGACCGAGACGGTGTAGACCGAGGCGACGCCGTTGTATTTTAAGCTCAACAGTCCGCCGCTGTAGGTGTAGCTGCCCTGTATCTTGTCAGCGGTTGATTTACCGGTAAATGTGAAGGTTCCGTCGGTACTCAGTACCAAAGTCCAGTCATCGGTTACCCAGTTGCCGCAAATGTCAGCACGCAGGCTGGCATCAGAGTTATCGCTCTCCTGCACAGGCGCATCGGCTGGTACGGGTGCCATGGTGCAGTCAGCGACGGCATCCGTAACTTTCTTGGTCAAAGCCGGGTTCGCTATCTCCGCTTCAGCCATCTCATGGGTATCCGATTTGACTCCGGAAGTTTCTGCCGGAGCAGCGGCGATACCTTCATTATTATCAACATCATCGTATTTTGCATGGTCTACCTTGTCCTGCCGAAGGGCGGAATTGATGGCAAAATCGTCTGTGGTGTCACCGGTATTGAACTTGCCCATTTGTCGCACAGTGACGGTTGCAATAAGTCCGAAGCAGAGAATAGCAGCAATTCCGACACCGAAGCGACTGGCAAAGCGGCGGCGACGTGCGGCTCTTGACTCGGCTTTTACAGCCGACATGATGCTTTTGTGCAGTCCCGCGGGGACTTCTTCGCGGCAGTCGCTGACGGCTTCGCATATGTCGCGCAGCTGACTGTATGTCTGACGGCAACTGTCACATCGGTTAAGATGCGCCTCCACGGCAGCTTTCGTTTCGGCGTCAAGTTCACCGTCCAGGTATTCATTTATCAACAATTCCGCCTGCTCACAGTCCAGGTCGGATGTGATTTTATTATCCATGGAACTCTCCTTTCCGGTGTATTTATATTTACTGACGAACGTCAGTTGAAAAAGTTCCCCTTTTTTAAAAATTCTTTTAATTGGTCTCTCGCACGGGACAGCCGGCTCTTGACCGTTCCCAGCGGAATGTCGGTCGCATCTGCAATTTCGGCATAGCTTAGTCCGTTTATATCCCGCATTATTATAAGCTCGCGGCTGTTTGGATCCAGTTCCGAGATGGCCTGATGAACTGCCGCCTGTCGCTCTTTTCTGATATATTCAGCCTGAAGGTCGGTAGAGTCGGCCAACTCACGGCGGGGAGCGTCTTCATCGTCGGTGTCATCAGGCAAAGCGGTGACAGCATGGCTGTTTCGCCGCCTCAGTGAATCGGTGACTGCATTGTGGGCAATATGCATAATATATGTTTTAACTGCACATTCGCCTCGGAAGCTGCTGCGGTTACGCCACAGCCGCAAAAATACCTCTTGCGTGACGTCCTCGGCGTCCTGACGCTGGCGCAGACTTGAGTATGCGAGGTTGTACACCGCGCTCTCAAACGCCGACACCAGCTGTTCGAACGCAGCCTCATCACCGGAGGCAGTGCGCTTCATGAGAGTAAGCAATATTTCATTGTCGGTAATCATGATCGCCTCCCTAATGAAGATTTTATCGGAATTAAAGATCGGACGCGTATTCAGTCTGTCATGACGCGCTCAAGTATGACGCGCACGGCATCAAGATCGTCAGCTCGCATTATTTCGTCCCGTGCGGCCGCACCTCCGCGAAACCCGCGTGTGTACTGTGCCAGCCGGACACGAGCTTCAGCCAGGCCCGCTCTCTCTCCCTTGCGCTCGATCAGAGCGGTTCCATGCGCCATGGCCACTTCAAGCCGTTCGGCGGGCGTTGGCGGTATATATTCACTGCCGTCCATATGGGCGGCAATAGCGGCGAACAGCCATGGATTTCCAAGTGCTCCGCGCGCGATTGCGATGCCGTCACATCCGGTCTGTGACAGCATGGCATCGGCGTCCTCCGGGGAGTTTATGTCACCGTTGCCTATGACGGGAATCGACACAGCCTGCTTGACACGGCCGATTACGTTCCAATCAGCCCGCGGCGAGTAGAACTGTGCTCGGGTACGGGCATGTATGCACACGGCGTCTGCCCCACAGGCTTCGGCAATGCGCGACAGCTCGGGGGCGTTTATACTGTGCTCATCCCACCCGGCACGGAATTTGACGGTCAGCGGTATGCTTATTTTACGGCGGACAGCGGTGATTATTTCAGATACGAGATGAGGGTCGCGCATAAGCGCACTTCCTTCACCGCACGACACCACCTTGTGCACCGGGCACCCCATATTAATATCAATTGCTGCGGGACGAAGCTGTCCTGCACCGTTGTATTCGCCGCTCTCAAGCATCTCCGCTGCGCGAGCCATATATTCCGGCTCGGAGCCGAAAATCTGTACTGCACAAGGCACTTCACCGGGCGAGATGAGCGCCAGTGAGGCTGTTTTGAAAATATGGGGATCGGATTTACGGCTGAGCTGTTCATAGCACAGCGCTTTGGCTGACAGCATTTCGCTGACAGTGTAGTCCGCACCCATACTGCGGCAAATGCGCCGAAGTGTTGTGTCGGCAACACCGGCCATGGGAGCAAGTATCAAGCCGTGAGGCAGCGTAATATTACCGATTTTCATATTTCCCACGCCTGCCCAGCCGATACTGCATTAATGAAGCTTTCGGTCTTTTGCTCCATTGGACAGCCTTTCTGTTTTTTTCGAAAATATGATACCACAAAAGCATCCTGCTGTCAACACCGAACGGTACGTTATGGAAAAAGCAGAGGTTTTCATTGACATACACTTTAAAATATGTTAAAATTAAAAAAACGCCCATAAAGGGGAAAGGAACGGTATTCCATCATGAAAAAAAGTTTACTTATGATACTGGTTTTGCTTATGTTGTTACCTATGGTGGCCGCCTGTGCCAATCAGACCGGCGACGGTGAGGATACTACCCCGGAACAACAAAGTACATCTGCCACCAATGTCGCCGAAGATACTAACACCACCGATACTACATTGGAAAAGCTGACCCCCGATTTGCCTGATGTCAAGTACCAGGGATATTCTTTTGTCGTTGCTAACGATTTTGCCGACTCCACCAAGTATACCACCAACGCTATTCGCTCCGACATACAGCAGGGGGAGTCCATCAATGATGCACTGTACGACCGCACTGTGCTTATCGAGAGCATGTTCGGCGTGGAAATTGTAGATGCGGATGTCGATATCGGCCCTATCAAGACCGCCATTCAGTCGGGTGATGACCTTTATGCAATCGCAACCATTGACCTTTCCAACATAATGAGCATGGTTAATGCAGGTTATTCGCTTGATATGAGAAACATTGAGACTATTGATCTGTCCATGCCATGGTGGGATCAGAATGCTCAGCAGAAGCTGTCAATCAACGGTAAACTGTACTATACCTTCAGCGACTTTCTTATCACGGCACTCGACAATGCCCGGGCAACCTATTTCAACAAGGATCTTATTCGCGACCTGAACCTTGAGGATCCGTATACTCTTGTCAATCAAAATAAGTGGACTATAGAAAAGATGCAGACTATGGCAAAAACGGCGCTTAACGACCGCGACGGCAATAGCATATATAACATCAGCGACCGTGTCGGTATTGCTAATAACGCCACTACCTTCTACGAGGCAATGCTCACCGGTTGCAACGCCGAGATAATCAAGCAGGGAAGTGACGGTATTCCGTATTTCTGTTGCTTTGACGAGAAGGAATTTTTCGTTAATGTATACCAAAAACTGCTGAGCACATTCTCTGAGGGAGATTTTTACCTTATCACCAATACCGATGACGGGCGCAGCATGTTCATAAACAACAATACCTTGTTTACTATCGATACGCTGTACATGGCTTCAAAATCACGTGCTTCCGATGTCAACTTCGGCATTTTGCCCGTGGCCAAGTGGGACGAGGCACAGGAAAACTACATACAGGTCAGCCCCAACCCACACTCGATCATGATACCCAGCCCTACCCAAAACGTTGAGCGCACAGGTGTTTTGCTTGAGGCACTGTCCTATTATTCCAGCGCATATTATTCCGACTCGGCGCTGATTCCCGCATATTATGAGACGGCGCTCAAATACAAGTCCTCAACCGACGTTGAGTCTGCCGAAATGCTGACCATTATTCACGACAACATTTCCTATGTCAACAAAATTGTAGGCACAACCTTCAGCAGTCAGATATACTCCTTCTTTGCCGCAGGCAAAATGGACATCAACTCACTGCTCAAGGGGCAGGAGACCAATCAGCGCAAGCTGCTTTCAAAAACGCTTGAACAGATAAACGGCCTGGAACACTGAGAAAGGATAACATTTTCCCATGCTGAAAAAAATTACCGCGCTTATACTGGTATTGCTTACATGTGCGACGCTGGCTGCCTGTGCCGACACCCGGGATCCCGGACAGATCACTCCGGATACCACACCGGCTGAGATAACGACCACAATGCCGGCTAATACGACCCAAGCACCCGCTCAGCCGGTGATCGTTGCCGAGAACGGTGAAATGCAGTACAAGGTCATACGTCCCGAAACCTGCAGCAAGGGACTGACAAATATTGCATCAGGTCTGCGCACCACGCTGGCAGATGCAACTGGGATCAATGTCAAGATCGATACCGACTGGCATAAAAGAACCGAACCTGTCCCGCAAAAGGCCAAGGAAATCGTAGTCGGCGTGTGTGACCGTCCCGAGGCGCAGAGTATAAGATCACGGCTGCGCGAAAAGGATTTCGCCATTGTATACGCCAACGAGCGTATTTACATAATCGGCGGTGATGACGAGGCCACCGGGTGGGGAGTGGATTATTTTGTCAGCCATTATGTGGATCCCTCCAACAAGCGCGTTGCCATTATGGACGACCTGAATTACCTTCAGAGCTACAGCTATCCGCTGGGAAGTCTGTCGGTGAGCGGCGTCAGCATAATGGATTATAAAATCATCATTCCCGACGGCGACATACTTGCAGCTGCCGCCGCGCAGAATCTGTCCGATTATCTGTATTATTACGCAGGCGTGCGGCTGGATACAGCTGCCGACACCGCCGAGCGGACCGACTGCGAAATACTCGTCGGTGCAACAAACCGTCCCGAGTCGGTACAGGCTGCCGGCGTAAAACTGGCCGATGACCAGTACGTGCTGGCGCAGACGGCAAGCAAAATAGTTATGTACGGTAAGTCATATATGGTCGGCGGAGCTGTCAGTGACTTTATTAACAATTACGCAAAGCCTCATACAGCGAATCAGGCAATTGACGTGACCGCCCTTCCAACCGCGTATACTGCCAAGACCTTCAAGTTTGAAACTCCGGATAGCGCCATTCTGCTTATAGGTGACGGTATGGGTTACAATCACGTGGAGGCAACGCTGGCATCGGGCAAGCTGCAGGAATTTGTAGCCCGGCTGCTGCCGAACAAGGGAAGCGCCAAGACGTTTTCGTATTCAGTCAAGATAGGCAAGGCCGGTTATACCGACAGTGCCGCAGCCGGCACGGCACTTGCAACCGGGTGCAAAACATTCAACAGCTATCTCGGGCTTAACTACAGGGGTAAGTCCATACTCAATGTCCGTGAACTGGCTCATTCGGTCGGAGCACGCACTGCGATACTTACCACCGACTACATTACGGGCGCTACTCCCGCCGCATTTCTGGCCCATGTAAACGACCGTAATTCCACCAGTGTCATCCAGTCACAGATTGACGCACTGATTGCCAACAAGCAGGTCGATTATGCTATAAGCAACAAAGACAGCGATGACATTATCAACGACATTCCCGAGGCACTGTGGGGAATTGCGCAGGGGGATAAGGGCTACTTCTCCATGATAGAGGAGGCAGACAATGATAAGCGTTCACATCAGAATGACCTGAACGGAACGACTAATCGTGTGGTGAGGTATAACTCGATCATTGCCTACTGCATAGAGTTTACGCTGTGTCACCCCAGCAGTGTGCTTATCATAACCGCCGACCATGAGACAGGCGGTATCACCAAAAACGACAACGGTGAGTATAAGTACACAGTCACCACACACACCAACGCTGATGTTCCTGTTTATGCACTTGGTTACGGAACAGAATGTTTCAACAATACAACGGTAGATAACACCGATATCTCCAAGTTCATCGCAAAAATATACGGTGCACAGACGTTTGGTGAATAAAATTACGACATAATTTCATAAAACAGGCTCCCTGTCGGCAATCCGCGCGGTTGTCGGCAGGGAGCTTTGTCGTTTCCGGACAGTATGTGAGGAATGAGGTCGATGTTTTTTTATTGACTACCAAACGAACAAATGGTAAAATGTGGACAAGCTCTGCGGACAGCGGAGTGACGGTGCGGCTGTGCCGGGTAACGGCAAAATCACAGCCCACCGGGAAAGGACAAAAAATGAAGGATTTCAAAGTAATTCTTGCGGTGACGCTTATGCTTTTGTGCGCATTGGGGTGCGCCGCCTGCGGCATGTCGCGTCGCGGTGCTGATGACACCACAACCGTCGAAACAACAACGGCATCGCCCGAAACCACGCCCGAGACAACAACAGAATCGGTTCCGGTTGCAGTTGGTGACGTTTATTCACACGGGCTGAGCTACAAGTCAAACGGAGACGGCAGCTGTACACTGACCGGAATAGGTGACTGCCGCGACAGCTGTCTTATTATTCCCGATGTGAATGAATCGGGCGAGACGGTAACAGCCATCTCGTCAGGTGCATTTGCGGGAAACACCACCGTAAGTGCGGTCCAGATACCTGACAGCGTGACCGAGATAGGTGACGGTGCATTTGCCGCCTGCCCAGCGCTGGCATACATATCCGTTGACGCAGAAAATACTGCATATTGCGAAATGGGAGGCGTGCTTTACACGGCCGATCACACGCAGCTCATTTGTATTCCGGCAGGAAGCAGTATGACGACGCTTAATGTTACGCTACAACTGCGCAAAATAGCGCCGCGTGCCAGCGAGGGCTGCGGATCTTTGGGCAAAATAATGTTTGAGGGGAACGAGTCGCAGTGGAAATGCATTGTCATCGGAGAGGGCAATGCACCGATTGCGGCTATCAACCCCGTGTGTCTGCGTCAGTCCGGGAAATAAGTTCGGTTAATAGCGTGAAAGTTGCTTTCGCCTAAAAGTTAAATGTACTTTTTCACGCACGAATTTTGCCGAGGCAAAATTCATTGATTACTATTTGTGCTGCCGCAAAGCGGCAGAATGGAGATTAACATGGCTGCAACAGCGTGATATAGTATGTGTTTCTTACCGTTATGAAGTAAATATAAAACTACCCGTGATTAAGTCGGTGTTTACCGTCCTGTCACGGGTAGTTTATATTTCGGCGCTTCAATGACGAAGATTTTTATTGCGTGCGTGGGCATATGCAAGTGCGCGCTTACGCTTGACTGCTCTTTCGTTCTGTTCTTTATCGCGCGCTGCTGCGGCCTCAAGCTGTTTCTGTCGTTCCTTTTCGTTTGCTTCATATGCCGCACGCTCTCTTTCGCGCAACTCTGATTCGACCGCAGACTGCAGATCGTTATCCTCATAGCGCAAGAATTTTCCGAAGGCGTCAGGCCATACAAACGTGCGTTTGCCAATATCGGTATTGTCAAATACGATGCGTACATAGCGCTCGTCACGGTATTCTATGTAACCAGCTCCCCATATTATGTGTTCAACCCGGTACTGCATACACTTACCTCCGAAGATTTATTATATATATTATACTACTTTTTTACATTTGCTTCAAAGGGCATTTTGAACAAAATAATAAAAAATCCCGGCGTATTCAGTCATAATATTGTTTATATGCACAGCCGGGAGGCAATAAAAATCCGGTGGGCATCATACACCCACCGGATAATTTTGTACTTTTATTTAAATCAGGCCTTGCCGTTGGAGCCGAGAACCTCAACGATCTTGTGAGTAACCATCTTTTTGACCTCGTCACGGGCCACGGACAGATATCCGCGGGGATCGAAAACAGAGGGATCGTCGTGCAGGACGCGACGGATCGCCGCTGTCATTGCCAGACGGATATCGGAGTCGATATTGATCTTGCAGACCGACAGCTTGGCGGCGTGACGCAGCTCGTCCTCGGGAATACCGATAGCGTCAGGCATTTTGCCGCCGAGCTCATTGATCTCCTTGACGTACTGCTGAGGAACCGAAGAAGCACCGTGAAGAACGATCGGGAACCCGGGCAGTCTCTTGGAGATCTCCTCAAGAATGTCAAAGCGGAGGGGAGGCGGAACAAGTATACCGTCTGCATTGCGGGTGCACTGAGCGGGAGTGAATTTGTAAGCACCATGGGAGGTGCCTATAGCGATAGCCAGCGAGTCAACACCGGTTCTGGAAACGAACTCCTCAACCTCTTCCGGGCGGGTGTAGGAGGAATCCTCTGCGGCGACATGAACGTCGTCCTCAATGCCGGCCAGCTTGCCCAGCTCGCCTTCGACCACAACACCGTGTGCGTGAGCATATTCAACAACTTTTTTGGTGAGTGCTATGTTGTCCTCGAAGGAGTACTTGGAGCCGTCGATCATAACGGAGGTAAAGCCGCCGTCAATGCAGGATTTGCAGATATCAAAGTCTGCACCGTGGTCAAGGTGAAGTGCAAAATCCACACCGCTGTCCTCGGCGGCCGCGCGTGCCAGTGCCATGAGGTAGGAGTGTCTTGCATACTTGCGCGCACCTGCAGAAACCTGAAGTATAACGGGGGATTTCTGCTCGGCTGCGGCTTCGGTGATAGCCTGGATTATTTCCATGTTGTTGATGTTGAAGGCGCCTACGGCGTAACCGCCGGCATAAGCCTTTTTGAACATCTCGGTTGTTGTTACGAGTGCCATTTTGAATCTCCTTTGAATACAAAATATATCACTCTATATTTTAATCATTTTCCGCCTAAAAATCAAGAGGTTAGGCGAAAAAAGCATATAATTATTGCTGTTTTGCATAAGCAGGGCCGCTTTTTCGTCAGGTTGCGCCTGGCGTTGTGGTTCCGGACGTGTCCGGGGAATGCCCGACACCGTTTGCCGAAGTGTTTTGCTCGGCGGTAAGTGAGGCCGTGGGAATGCCCGAAGGTGCTATTGTGCCTCCGTGCGTTCCGGACACCGCAACTGCAGGTGCGTGATCGTCCATAGCGGCATAGGCCGGTACCGGCTCCGCAGTTTCGTGCAACGGCTCACTGCCTGACGATTCAGGAGGAGTCAGTATTCCTCCGAGTCCGAAGCTGACGGCAATTGCGTTGTTGACCTCATTCATTATGTGGTCATCAAGATGGCCCATGCGTTCCTTGAGACGGCGTTTGTCCAGTGTACGTATTTGCTCAAGTAATATGACCGAGTCCTTGGCCAGGCCCGCCCGCTCGGCGTAAATATCTATATGTGTGGGCAGACGTGTTTTGCCCATGCGGGAGGTTATGGCGGCTGCTATGACGGTTGGGCTATAGCGGTTGCCGACGTCGTTCTGAATGATAAGTACCGGGCGCAGCCCCCCCTGCTCCGAGCCAACGACCGGACTCAGGTCGGCGTAATAAATATCTCCGCGTCGAATGTTCATGATCATGTCCCCTGTCTTTTAGTTTCAGGTATATTTTTACCTGTCCGGCACCGGATTTAGTCAGTGTCCGGTGCTTTTGCCGGGTGGAATTTTGTTCCACTAATATGATATTGCGCGAACAGTCGCAACGTGTCGAAACGGAAGGAAAATACCGCAGCGGCACAACAAACGGAACAATTCTTAATCACCTCGGGACAGGTGATTTTATACTAAAATATTTACGGCTTTTGTCTTGAATTTGCACGGATACGGCAAGCGGTATCATTTTTTTGCCTGAATTGTAACCGAGATGAGCGGCATGTCTCATTTATTTGCCGGCCAGGCTGACCTTTGCATCTCAAAATCTCCTAAAAAATGGGAAAATAGGCTTGTCCTGGACTGATAAAAATATTATTTAGTCGAAAAGCAAGTCAATAATACTGGATAGGCAAAAAAATGGGCAAATATTTAAGAAAAAACAGTCACTAACGGGGGTGAAGGAATGTTGAAATAAGCACTTCTTTGTGTTATAATGAATTTGTCAGATAATGCGCGAAAGGAGTATGTGCCAATGAAGCTTGCAACAACAACAGGGGACCTGTTCTGGAGCGGAGACACACCCGACCGTATAATAGGAAATTTCCGGACAACCGGGTTTAAATATCTTGACGTAAGCTTTTACACCGATCATCGCCCGGGATCACGGCTGGTCGGAGATGACTACCAGCGTTATATAGACGAATATGCCGGTGCTGCGGCAAAATACGGAGTTACATATGTGCAGGCGCATGCGCCGGGCTACAATCCGTTTGATCCCGCCGCCGACCACGAGACAGGTATGCTTGCCATGCGCCGAACTATAGAAGCATGCGGCATTCTCGGTATACCAAATTTGGTAACGCACGCGGGTTTTAGCCGCGATATTCCTGCGGACGGCGGACGTGAGCGCTATTATGCCGAAAACCGTGAGTTTTATGCCCGCCTGATGGACGACGCCGAGCACTACGGCGTCAATGTGCTGACCGAAAACAGCGCTGAGGGCAATATGGGAAGTAAATACTTCTTTTTTACCGGGGCAGACATACGTGAATTTATAGAATACACCGACTTTGACAGACTTTTCGCCTGTTGGGATACCGGACACGCCAACATGCGCGGGGTGAACCAGTACGACGACATAGTCGCGCTGGGCGACCTGCTACGGGCGGTGCACATTCAGGACAACTACGGCAAGTATGACGAGCATATAGCACCGTTTATGGGTACACTCAATCTTGATGCCGTGATTCAGGGGCTGATTGCCGTAGGCTTCGGGGGACCGTTTACTTTTGAGGCGAGCAATATGATAATGCCTGCCGGAGCATGGCCGCACAAGCGCAATGAGTTTGTCGGTCCCGGAGGTGAGGCACCGCGGCTTTTCAATGCGTCACGTGAGATTTGTATTCAGGCCGAGAGTCTGCTTTACAGTATAGGAAAATATGCCCTGGAGCAGTACGGTCTGTTCGAAGACTGATACGACAGTCAAAATATCATAACAGGAGAGAACCAATGAAACAATTCAGAGTGGGTATCATAGGGATGGGTTACATAGGTGAAAGCCACATCGATGCCGTGCGACGCGTTGCCGGTTGCCGACTTGAGGCGGTTGCCGACACAAATGCCGAGCTGGCCGCCAAAAAGGCCGGGGTGTACGGTATTCCCAAATGCTATGCCTCGGTGGAGCAGCTGTTGGCTGACCCGGACATAGACGTAATACACAACTGTACGCCTAATCATCTTCATCTGGAGATCAACAAAAAAATAATCGAGTCGGGTAAGCATCTGCTCAGTGAAAAGCCTCTGGCGCGCAATTATTCCGAGGCGTGTGAATTGCTTGAGATAAAGGCGCGCCACCCTGAGGTCGTTGCGGCAGTAAACTTTAATTACCGCATGAATCCCATGGTTCAGGAAATGCGATACCGCATTGCAAACGGCAGCATAGGCGAGGTAAGAGTGCTGTCGGGAGCGTACCAGCAGGACTGGCTGCTGTACGATACTGATTATTCGTGGCGGCTTGAGCCCGACATCTGCGGTATTTCATGTTGTGTGGCCGATATCGGCTCGCACTGGATGGATGCCGTACAGCACATAACCGGCGCCCGTATAACCGAGGTGATGGGCGATCTCAACACATTCATTCCATACCGTAAAAAGCCGGTCAAAGCGACCGAAACGTTTACCAGCCGCAAAGATTTTGAATACGAGCTCCGCAAAATTGAAAATGAAGAATACGCCGCAGTGCTGTTCCGCATGGACAACGGTGCGCACGGTTCGTTTCACGTTTCGGAAATAAGCGCCGGACACGGTTGTTGCTTTGGTATTGAGGTCAATGGCAGCAAAGCATCATTGCGCTGGAATCAGGAGGAGAATGACCGTCTGTGGGAAGGGCACCGCGATGGTGACAACCACTACATAATCCGCAATCCCAACACTATGGCGCCCGAGGTCAGACAGTATACCTCGCTGGCTATGGGTCATCCCGAGGGCTGGAACGACGCCTTTTGCGGAAATATCCGGGCGTTTTACCGCTATCTCGCCTCCGACCGCACCGATAAGCCCGATTTTGCCACCTTTGAAGATGCTGCATACATAGTCCGCTTGACAGAGGCCATTGTGCATAGCAGCCGGGAGCGCAGATGGATAAGCATTGAACAGTAAATTAATAATATACATAAAAAGGAGAAAGTCATGTCAAGATTCAAGTTTACAGCAGGTCCCTGGAATGTTCACGAGGGCGCGGATGCGTTCGGTCCCGAGGTGCGTCCGACTATTGATATCGAAGAAAAATTCAGGAAATTTGCCGAGATAGGCCTGTCCGCCGTGCAATTCCACGACGATGATGCTGTCCCGGATATGAACAATCTCAACGAGGCCGAAATCAAGGCGGCCGCCCGCGAGGTAAAGAAAAAGCTGGATAAATACGGATTGGCCGCCGAATTTGTAGCGCCCCGTCTTTGGATGGATCCCCACACGACCGACGGCGGCTTTACTTCCAACTCGGACGAGGACTATGAATTCGCAATGTGGAGAGCCTTCCGCTCCATTGACATTGCCCGCGAGCTGGGAGCACGCAACATAGTACTGTGGCTTGCCCGCGAGGGTACACTTTGCGCCGAGACAAAAGATCCGGTCGAGAAGACGCATAAGCTTATCGAAAGCATAAACAAAATGCTGAAATATGACGATAATATCCGTGTGCTTATCGAGCCTAAGCCCAATGAGCCTATTGACCGCAGCTTTTGTCCGACGGTCGGTCATGTTATGGCTGTGTCTGCCTCAACGGTTGATCCCGCCCGTGTAGGCGCCGTGCTTGAGAGCGCACATGCCATACTTGCAGGACTTGATCCCGCTATTGAAATGGCGTTTGCGCTGTCCTTCGGCAAGCTGGGAAGCGTGCATCTCAACGACCAGAACGGAATGAGATACGATCAGGATAAATCTTTTGGCTCCGAGAATATCCGTTCGGCCTTCAACCAGATCAAGGTGCTGTGTGACAATAACTACGGTGCCGGCGGCGAGTATGTCGGGCTTGATGTAAAGGTTATGCGTACGCAAAAGGCCGATGACTGTTACCGCCACATCATCAACAGCATGGAAATGGTCAAAATGCTGGAGAAAAAGGTTGAAACCTTTGACAACGATTATAAAAATAAGTGCATAGCGGAGCGTAACTACGAAAAGCTGGAAGCATACGTTCTGGCACATCTTATGGGTGAGAGATAAAATGAAAAAAAGAGGGATAATCTGTGCAGGAAGCATTATAGCAGATCAGCTCAAACGGCTGGACGCATACCCCGCACCTTCTACACTGGCCAACATCAGCGAGCTGTCTTTGGCTCCTGGCGGACTTGTCTGCAACTGCATACAGGATCTTGCCAGAATGGATCCCGAGCTTCCGTTATACGCCGCGGGGCTTGTAGGCGACGATCAGCAGGGACGCTTTATATTGGACGTGTTGAGCGCGTATGAAAACATCGATGTCAGCGGAATAAAGATCAGCGGTCAGACGTCATTTACCGACGTTATGTACGAAAAGCAGAACAATACACGCACGTTCTTCCAGTTTGCGGGGGCAAACGAAAACTTTGACGAGAGCTGTCTTGAGCTTGACGACTATGAAGGACTGCTTCACATAGGCTACATACTTCTGCTTAAGGCGCTGGATGCCCCGGATGCCGAATACGGAACAAAACTGGCCCGCCTGCTGGCAGGCGCAAAGGAGCGCGGACTCAAAACCTCGGTTGATATCGTCAGTGAGAACAGCACGCGCTTTCGCGGCATAGTCATGCCGGCACTCAAATACACGGATTACTGCATTATCAATGAGCTTGAAGCTGAACGTACGACGGGTATACAGCTGTCGGGGGACAGTGGTATAATCGAAGATAATCTGCCGTCAGTTTTCCGCGCTCTGCGTGAGTGTGGAGTCAGCGAGTGGGTGGTAATTCACTCCAAGTTGGCAAGCTACGGCGTGGACGCGCAGGGCAATTACGTCAAAGCAACGGTCTACGGCGTGCCGCGCGAGGCAATTGCCTCCACCACCGGTGCAGGTGACGCCTTCTGTTCCGGAGTCCTTTTGGGCGCGTTCCGCGGATACACGCTCGACGCGGCAATGAAGCTGGGAACGCTGGCCGCGAATTGCTCACTGCTCACTGCGGGAGCATCGGACGGCATCAGTGAAATTGCCGAAATGGAAAAGCAGGCGGCCGCATGGTCGCAGCCCGAGATCCGAGTCGGTAAAATTTCACTGTAAACCGCAACGGAGGTAAACACGCTATGATGTATCAGCCACCACTCAGAAAAGAAAAAAAGTATCAGGTATCCATTGCCGCCGGTCCGTCATTTCCGTACCACTGGCACAAGGAGATCGAGCTGAATTGGTGCATAAGCGGACGGGTACACATGGAAGTGGAAGGTGAAAAGGTAACTGCCAACCCCGGAGAGGTCATATTTGTCAACAGCGCGGAAGAGCATCGGCTGGAGCAGCCGCATGCAGATGCCGAAAAAATGCTGATAATCGTCGGAGAGCATATGCTCGGCGAGGAATTCAGCTGGTTTCTGACGCATTGCTGCCCTGAGCATGTAATACGTCTTAACGACGGCCAACGCTGGACGGCCGAGCTTGCCCGCTTGCTTGGACTCATACTTGAGGAAAAACTCAAGGAACAACAGTCGCCGGATACCAGCTGGGCGCTCCAGGGTTATGTCATGCTTATGGCATCACTTCTGTGCCGCAGCCTGCCTACAATAGGCACGGTAACGCGCAAGCGCAAGGGTCACCTGCAGTATCTGCAGAACGTGCAGGTGGCGCTTAACTACATCGATCAGCATTTTGCCGAGGACATTTCCATTTCCTCGGTAGCCTCGGTCGCAGGCTATGAACGCACCAGCTTCTGCCGTGTGTTCAAGGCATCGACCGGACTTACATTTCTTCAGTATCTCAATAATTGCCGTATTGATGAGGCAAAATATCTGCTTGAAGGCTCACCGCTGACCATACGCGAAGTGGGTGATGCCTGCGGTATGAGTCAAGGCAAGAAATTCAGCAGGATATTCAAGCAATACTGCGGCATGACGCCGTCAGAATATCGAAGCGAGTCAAGACAATACGGTCGAGAAGCATAACTGTAATAGGGCCATACCGTGCCGCTTGCGGCGGCCGCCAATACGTCAGGAGCGCCGGCGTCTTAAGCTCCGGATGTCAGAGCGGCACGGTGTCGTCCGAAAAGACGCTGTCAAATCCGTTCAAATTATTTTTAGGAGAGGATTTTATGAAACGCACTATTACTCTACTGATCATGTGCTGTATGCTGATTTGCTTTGCAGCATGTACAAAGCCCACGGTTAATCCCAACGACGATACCACCACTCCGGGTGACAGCCAGAGCGTCTCGCCGGATTCGTCGGAAACTCAGAACGATACAACCACGCCGGCCGATACAACCACTGCCGTTACCAACCGCGCCGATGTTCAGGATAACCTCCCCGAAGCCAATTACAACAATGCAATCTACCGTATTCTGATTCAGAATTACAGCCCTGCGGTAGACGACTTTATTGTGGAATCACACGGCGGTGACGCTATTCAAAGTGCCATTCACGCCGCACAACTTGCAGTTGAGGACCGCTTCGGTGTGCGATTTGACTTTTCCACCGACACCAATCAGGATCTCAATAACAAGATCAAAAACATAGTGACGTCCGGAGCTACAGAGGACAGCTTTGACCTTATTGCGCAGCGTGCTTCATGGTCGGCACTGCTCATCACACAGGACTGCTTTTTGCCCTTCTCCCAGGTGGATAACATTGATATTTCACGCGAATGGTGGAATAATGTTGCTTATGATGAGCTCAGCATAGGCGGAGAGACGTATTTCATTGTCGGAGATATCGTACAGTCATATATTGAGTCCATGTACGGCATTTATTTCAACCGTGCCATGGCTAAGGAGTATGGGCTTGACGGCATTTATGCCACAGTGTCCCGTGGTGAGTGGACTTATGAAAAGTTTCTGACGGTGCTCAGCAACGTCTACATTGACGACGGAAACGGTATCCGTGACGAGAGCGATACATATGGCTGTGCGCTTCAGTGTACCGGTTATCCCATGGCATTCCAGGCGTCGTTTGATGCCATTTCAGTCAAGCACAATGCTGACGGTATGCCTATACTTGATCCTGATCAGGAAAAGTGGATAGACATAAGCGCCAAGATATACGACCTCATGTACAATACCCCCGGCTGTTATTCATTCTTTGACTGGAAGCAGGGCTACTACACCATGTTCAAGAACGGACAGGCGCTCATGATGCCAGGTCAGCTTGTTACAGCGCTTATGGGCGTGTTCACCGATATGGACGATACCTACGGCATAATTCCTCTGCCCAAGTATAACGAGGCTCAGCCGGATTATTACACGCTCAGCGACAATGCCGCATCGGCAGTCGAGGTCATGAAGACCGCGCGCGACCCTGCTATGTCGGGCATGATAGCCGAGGCGCTGTGTGCCGAAAGCTGGCGATATGTGACACCCGAAACCTTCGACAAGGCGCTCAAGTACAAATATGCCGAGGATGCCGAGCAGGCCGAGATGCTGGAGATCATACGTGCAGGCATCAGATATGATTTCGGGTTGATATATAACTGTGGGCCGCGTCTGACCGAGCTTTGCGCTACCCAGCAGTCGTCAAACTTTGCATCATATTATAAAACCTCAAGCAAGCTGTGGAGCAACAAGCTCGACCAGTTTGTAGAAGCATTCAAAAAAATAAGCTAAGGTATTAAATGAAAAAAATCAGATTTTCCACCCTGATAGCAGCGCTGCTTACACTGTCAATGCTGGCTGCTGGGTGCAATAACAATAATGTCCCTGCCGACACAACGTCCGGAGATACAACTCCGGAAGTGTCGGGCAGCACAACGGCGTCCGTTGAGAACACCACCGCACCGACGGATGATACCACGGTGCCGGCGGCCGAGCCGCTATCCTTTGTCAAGGACGGCAAGACCGATTTTGTCATAGTATACCGCTCAGGTGACGATACCGTCCGCACTATGGCACAGCAAATGGCCAACACCTTTCTGAACTATTCAAATGTGTCGATCAAGCTCAAAAGTGATGCTGTGGGCGCATCGGAAGATCACTCCTCCGAGCACGAAATACTGATCGGCGAAACCAACCGCGCCGAGTCTGCCGAATTTATGGCGGATATGGCAATCAATCAGTACGGCTTCGGTGTCAGGGGGAACAAGCTGGTCATATTCGGCTGGAACCTTACCTCACTGTCGTCGGCTATTGACAGCTTTACTACATATTTCAAACTTAACTATTCAACCAAATCGCAGGCTCTCGAGCTTGCAGGCGACCTTGTCCAGCTGAAAAAAGAGTATACCTGGAGAGTTGATATTCCCGCCTTCACAGCCGGTCGGCTGACAGGCACCACTGACTGCAACGATAACAATCTGTTATGGTACTACACTGATACCTCGCTGTCCGACTTTGAGGCGTACGAGAGCACGCTCGCCGCGTCCGGGTACGAGCGGGTGTATGAAAACAGTATAACCGATAACCGCTTCATATGCTACAAAAGCGCGGCAAAGGACACCGTGATTTACGTGTCGTTCTCGCCGTGTAACGGTGTGACGCGGTTGGTATCGGCGCCGCTGTCCGAAACCAATTTTGTTGAGGACGAGGAATATACGCCAATTACCAATATCAAGGTCACGCAGATGATATTGGACTACACAGGCGGAAAAAACATAGGAATGTGCTATATTGTCACGCTGGAGGACGGTTCATTTCTGATCTACGACAGCGGCGGCAACGTAAACGGTGATTTTGACCGTCTGTACAACCTGCTGAACACACTTAACGAGCGTCCTGACGGCAAAATAGTCATCTCGGCGTGGCTGTTGACACACGAGCACTGGGACCATTATGCCAATTTGTATGACTTCTGCTGCAAATACGGTTCAAAGGTTGAAGTCAAATATTTCCTGTGCAATACTCCGTCGTATACCTCCGTTATGAATTCGGACGAACCGCATTATTTTATGGCGGAAAAATACCAGGCCGCAAGTCAGGCGGTTGGCGGCTTTAAGCTGGTCAAGCTGCACACCGGAGAACCGGTCAGGCTCAAGGGACTTGAACTTGAGGTGCTGTATACGCAGGAGGATATGTATCCCGACCCTATTGCCAAGTTCAATAACACCAGTATGGTGACGCGCATCAAAGCCGGCGGTCAGACAGTTATGATACTCGGCGATATACTCAAGGAAGGCTGCAAGATCATGATCGATCGCTTCGGAGACTATCTCAAGAGCGATATCATGCAGGTGGCGCATCACGGATATGTTGCGGCATCGGTGGAGTTTTATAAGCATGTCGATCCTTCGGTAATACTGTGGCCGAACAGCGAGGAAAAAGCCGTACAGCTGGCCTCGGCAAGCAGTACGCTGTCTGAATACTATCAGAATTATTATCTTGTAAACAAGCTGAACGTGCTTGAGATATTCTATGCCGACGGCAGAAACGTCACGTTGTCGCTGCCGTATACCCCAAACCGGGGCAACGAAATATATAACTGACGGCTTGTCCGGAAAGGATCTGATCATATGTTATTTGCCGGTGTGGCAAGAGAAAAAATAACCCCGCCGCTGGGCACATGCCTGTTCGGCTATAAGCCGGGCGTCGAGGCAACTTCTGTCAACGATGATATAAACGTGAATGTGCTCTATCTGACGGACAGTCATGAGAGCGTTGTGTTCATAGACTGCGATATGGGGCTTTTGGCCAACGAGGTTGCCGACCGTATGAGAAGCGAAGCAGCCGCATTGACCGGACTGTCAAAATCGCGCATTGTGGCGTCTGCCACGCACACGCACTCGGCACCCAATGCTTCCGATATGGAGGGCTGGGGCGGTATTGACTACAAGTTTGTCGACGAAATACTTATGCCTCAAACTCTCAAAGCGGTTGCCGCAGCTGCAGGCTCACTCTGCAGGGTAAGGCTTGGTGTCGGACAGACCGAGAGCCGCCTGGGTATCAACCGCCGTGAGATAGATCCCGAGTCCAACGTTCACCTGGGACAAAACCCATGGGGACCTTTTGACCCGAGGCTGACGGTGCTGTCGTTGGTACGCGATGACGGATCACAGCTGGTCAATATAGTTCATTACGGTTGCCACGGAACCTGTGCCGGCTGTAACCACGAGGTCACGCGCGACTGGCCCGGTCCTATGACTGATGCACTGGAGCGCGAATACGGCGGGCTTGCTATGTTTTTTAACGCCGCGTCGGGTGATGTCGGGCCGCGCCTGAGCAACGGAAAAACCACGGCCGATATCACATATGTCGCCGAGGTGGGAGCTGTTGCCGCGGCCGATGCACTGCGGGCCCGGCAGGGAATATCCGATTATCGTGACGATGCCGTGATAGATGTCATTACCGGTACCGTAACGCTGCCATATTGCCCGCTTCCCTCACGTGAGTATCTCGAGAATGAGCTGTCCGATATCCTCGCACGGTATCCCGACCCGTCCAAGCTGACAAATCTCAAATATCTTGAATACCGTCACGTGCTGGATATGCTGGATATATACAAGCAAGGCAAAAAGCCTGAAACTGAGTATAGCTACGAGCAGGTAATAGTCGCAGTTGGAGGTATCGCCATAGTGCCGTTCCCGTTTGAGCTGTTTTCGGTCATTGCCATGCGGCTTCGCCATTACAGCCCCTTTGACGATACGCTGTGCATTTGCAATACAAACGGCTCCAACGTCTATCTGCCCAATAAGGAAGAAATATGCCGCGGCGGATATGAGATAGGCACCTTCCGCTTTGGCAAGGCCTTCGGACTTACAGACGATTCGGACAGTCTGCTTATTAAACAAAATCTTTCATTGCTTATCGAATTATTCAAAAGGAGAAAATAAACATCATGTCAAATCAGTTCGCATACGCCCAGTGGCCATGGGGTACCAAAACACGCGAAGAATTTATACAGTCCTGTGCCGATATGAGCGCAGTGGGCTTTAAATATTTTGAAAGCGTGCGCGCTTTTATAGACACATTTATAAACGATTTTGCCGACTTCAAGGCCATAACAGACGAGTATGACGTACACCCGGTCAGCTTTTACTTTCATCTTAAGGGCAACTACGAAAACGACGTTATAGGGCTTAAGGATCGCATAGGCTTTGTTGCCAAGAACGGAATAAAGACCATAAGCCTGCAGAGTGCCATGTTCCCGAGCCGCCCCGAGCCGTACACCAACCTCGCCGACAACGAGCACATGCGCTACGCTCTGAACACCACAATTGAGGTGGCCAAAATCTGCCGCGAGTACGGCATCACGCCCTGTGTGCACCCGCACTTCAATTCGTCGATAATGTACGAAAATGAGATCGATTTTATTATGCAGAATACAGATCCCGAGCTGGTCGGCTTCGGTCCCGACACTGCCCATCTGGTTGCCGGCAAGTGCGACCCCGTTACCATGTTCGACAGGTACAAAGAGCGCATAAAGTTTGTGCATCTCAAGGATATAACCGGCGACATGGACGTCAGAGGTATTGATCAGACTATAGGTGTTGAGGTGTACAGCAACTTCCGCGAGCTGGGAGAGGGTATTGTAGATTTCCCGGGCGTGTTCCGCGTGCTCAAGAGCGTTAACTACGGCGGCTATCTCTGTGCCGAGCTTGACAAGACAAGATATACAAACAAAGAGAGTGCAGCTATCAGCCTCAAGTATCTCAACGAAAACTGGTAAAGGAGAAATCAGCTATGTACAGAATAGGCAAGGAAGAAGTCGCTGCCGTTGAGGCGGTGGTAAACAGCAGAAAGTTCTTCAAGACCGATACTATACTTAAGACGGTCTATACATGTGAGGAGAAGATGAAGAAAATAACCGGCGCCGATTATGCTGTTATGATGACGTCCGGTATGGGCGCACTTATAAGCGGGTTGGTCGGTCTTGGCATAGGCCCCGGCGATGAGGTCATAGTTCCGGCGTATACATATATAGCCTCCGCTATGGCTGTACTGGCAGTAGGCGCTATTCCCGTGCTGGCCGAGATAGACGAATCCTGCACGCTTGATCCCGCTGATTTTGAAAAAAAGATCGGCCCCGCCACCCGTGCGGTCATGCCGGTGCACATTCAGGGCTTCCCCTGCAATATGGATGCAATTTGCGATATCGCCCGGAGGCATGGAATACACGTTATTGAGGACGCCTGCCAGGCAGACGGCGGTGCTTATCATGGCCGCAGACTTGCCACTATCGGCGATGTCGGCGCGTTCAGCTTCAACTATTACAAGATTGTTTCTGCCGGAGAGGGAGGTGCTCTCATAACCTCTGACCGCCGCATCTACGAACGGGCGCTGATATATCATGACAGCTGTGCTATAGCATATTTCGGCAATCAGCTCGATGACATTTCCGAGCCGGTGTTTGCCGGTACCGAGTACCGTGCCAACGAGTTCAGCGGTGCAATACTGTCGGTTCAGCTTGACCGTCTTGACGGCATACTTGCAGATCTGCGCCGCAACAAGCGCATAATGATGCAGACTATCGGCGCCAAGTACAAATGTATTCCCTCCAATGATATTGATGGTGACTGCGGAACTACGCTGGCGCTTCAGTTTGATAGTGAGGCTGAGGCACGCCGCTTTGCGGAGAATGCACCCTGCCACACCAAGCTGCCTATCGACACCGGAAAGCACGTATATTCCAACTGGACTTTCATACTGAATAAAAAGGGAGCGTCGCACCCGGCTATGGATCCCTTCCTGATGAAGGAAAATCAGGGGCTGAGAACCGACTATACCACAGATATGTGCCCTCGCACGCTTGACATACTCAGCCGTACGGTTTACATAAATGTAGACCCGGATATGACCGAGGAGCAGGCGGCGGAGTTTGCAAGCAAGCTCTGAGCGAAGGCTGTGACAGGGAAGGGGATTTAATCAGCCATCCTTAGGATATGATAAAAGCTCTGGCGGATAAAGATCGTCCGTCAGAGCTTTTTGTCCGTTATTGGGTTAAGTTTATATTTCCGCTGGAGGTTCTGATCTCACACACACCTCCGTCGCCCTGCTCGGGCAGTCGTACGGTGCCGCTTGATGTTGTGATATCAAATAATTTTGATGTCAGCAGGGAACCGGTGACACTGCCGCTTGAGGTCTCAATTTGCAGTTTTGGAGCGTCGCTTTGGGCCAGACGCACGCCTCCGCTGCTGTTGTGAATTTTGATAAAGCCGGTCGCTATGACGTCGGTGAGGCGGATGGTGCCGCTGCTGCTTTGCGCTTCTGTATTCAGACAACGGACGGCTTCAAGCTGTATGCCGCCGCTGCTGCTTTGTGCTTTTATTTCCTCACACTGCACATTTTCAAGCCGTACAGTCCCGCTTGACGAACGTCCCTCAAGCTTTTGACCGGTGCATCCGACTGCGTGGATTGAGCCGCTGGTGGTGTGAATTTCAGCTTCATCAAATCGGAATCCCGCTGAAATGTCAACGTTTCCGCTGGTTGTACTGATGTCAAGCTCGCTGTATTGGTCCTGCGGCAGATAGACAGTAATTGTTGGGCCGCCCTGTCCGATGTTGACCTCTGCGTATATGTGCACAGTGCGGTTGTCGGTGCGCGTGACGGTCAGTTCTCCGTCACGGACGGTTGCCGAATGGGAGATCGCGTGGTCATCACAGTCGGAGAATACGACACGTGCACGGCCGTCCGGAGAGCGTATGATGCGCACGTCTGCAGTTGTGCAGTCGACTGACACGCTGTCAAACGGTATGTCTATCGGGACTGAGTTCTCGATGTATGTGACGGTGTTGAATGATCTTATATCGAAACCGCCGACGGCAAACGCGGCCAGTACAGTGAGCAGTCCTGCCGCTATCAGCGCGACAGCCACGATTATTGCAACTTTAATGGATCTTTTCATTGTTTGTCCCCCTTGTTGATAAAGCATGATTTAATGCCGTGCAATATTATGCGGCTCAGACGTACGAAAAGCACCGTAAGTGCATTTACGCCGAAAAACAGCAGTATTGCAAGCCCGGCGCAGACCAGTCCAACGCCGAAAATCCCCAGTGCCGACAATGCATTACCCATGATGGCAAACATGAATGCACCGCCCGCCCCGGCTATCGTTGCGGCAGCAAAGCTCAGAACCACGGCGTAAAACACCACTATCACGGCCCAAAGCACGGTGTACACTGCGAGTATGACACAGACTGCCGCTATCAGCAGTGAAAGCCAGATCGGCGAGCCTAATATCAGAAATATTATTTCCCATGCGCGTAGTGCGCGTGAAGGTTTTACTCTGGCCTTTACCAGTTTGGTCAGCGGTGTGTCCATGAGTATCTGCGACGCAATTTCGTCGATTGGGCCCAGCGCCGCTACTGCCTGCTGTTCATCAACTCCGTCTTCCATGCGGTCTTCTATGATCTCGCTGTAGTAATCCGTTGATCTGCGTATATCCGCTTCCGGCAGCCCCGACAGATGTTCGCGCAGTGCGGAAACAAAATCGGATTTTGTCATTTCACTTTTCCTCCCTTGTGATGTATTGATATATTGCCATGATTTCACTCCACTCGTTTTTGAACTGCTCGATGCGCTCAAGTCCTGCCGGCGTGATGTGGTAATATTTGCGCAGCCTGCCATTGTGCTCGGCGGTGCGCACGCTAAGAAGCTCTGCCGCTTCCAGCCGCCGCAGTATGGGATAGAGTGTTGACTCCGAGATTTCGACGTACGGTGCCATATCCTTGACGATACGGTAGCCGTAGGAGTCTTCGTCTTTTATTGCCGCCAGTACGCAGACGTCCAGCAGGCCTCGTTTGAGTTGAATGTCCATACAACACCTCCTTACGTACAATATTATACAACACATAGTATTACGTGTCAAGTAGTATTTAAAAATTTTATTGAGATTTTTCGGCGACTTTACAGGCAACAAGGTGTATGTGGTAAAATAAACACCAAAGGACGGTTATTTCACCAAAGGACGGTTATTTCAGATGGATGTATCATTTACCTGCGGCGACTGAAAATTCAATTATCGTGTCTGCTTTGTTATGCTTTCAAACGTCAGAATACTTGCGGGACGAGCTACACACCCCGGGAGCAGGTAATTTCGGATTTTTTCAATGGGAAGATATTTCACCTGCCAGAACAGCCTACCTTGCGGATGGAGTATGAGCTGTAAGCTGTTCAGGCAGACGCAAAATCAGGGTAGAAAATCGGTTATCTGCTGTTAATCAGATCAGTTTTCTACCCTGTTTTTGGTTTGATATTTATGTGTATTGCGCCGATACACGGCGTGCCTTGTAAAATGCGCGGTCTGCGAATACATAGGTCTGGCAGGTATATGTCTTGCCGCCGTCCGACGTGCGGTAGACGCGCAGTGTGTCGGTATTGTGTGCGGCGGTGACATTGGTGGCCACGGACTGAATAATCGTTCCATCCTCAAAGCTGTCCATTGATTTTACTGCCTGACGGGTTATTACGCTACCGCCCGGAACTTCCTGAGTAATAATGCCGTTGGATTTTCTCACCGTCCAGACGTTGCTGCCGGTTACCCACAGCTTATCCGGATCTGACGGGTCGACCGACAGATTGTGTCCCCCTGTAATTCCCGAGTGGACGCAAAACTGTTCAACCTCCGTCAGCGCGGGTGACTGAGGCGTGCCCGATATGCGGAAAGCGCACAGCTTATTGTCTCCGAGCACCCACAGCAGCTGAAGATCATCGTCCCAAATTACGCCGTGAGCTCCGGGAATTTGTTTGGAGACATATTTTGCCGAGCTTTTATGGATCGATGCGGTGTAAATACGGACGCAGCCGTTCTGATAATTACTGTTTCCGCTACACACGACAGCAACATTGCCGTCCGGCAGATATTCGATCGAATGAGGACCGAGTCCGGATGCCGAGGCTTCCCACAGGCACTTGCCTGACGGATATTCCGCCACGCACATGTAACCTGACGATGATGTTATGCATACTACGTAACAGCCCTTTACCTCACTGTAGCGCAGAATGGCTTCGTCAATGCGGTTACCGTATGAGGACGTTTGCATATATCCAAGTGCAGCTGTCGGACGCCAGGTCCATACTATGGCGTCCTTTGAGGTCGGGTCGGGAGCATTAAGGTCAATTATGACCAGCGATGAATTTTTCTGGTCGCAAAGTGCCACAAGCTGTTTTCCGTCAAGAGTGGCCTCTGCGGGATAGATGACGGCTGTTGACTTAAAGGTGCTGTCTTCGGTGATATCGAGCGCGAGTTCACCGGTAGCATTGTCGGGCAGATTTTCCGAGATAAAGCTGCTTACGGCATGTATAAGAGATGCGGAATCGCCGTTTATGTGCAGATTGCCGTCCTTGAAATAGACTGCGTACTCATGGTCGCCGCAGGTTTTGTCCGAGTGCGAGGTCGCACCGATGATTATTTCATGTTCTGTTGCGTCTTTGCGGTCGTCGTAGGTCTTGAGTGTGTATCCGGTCAGCCGATTGACTGCCGACGATAGCATCTGTGAGGCAAAGGCGTCACGCCGGGTTGCCGGATAATGTGTTACTATGGAGAATTCGCTGATGTTGATGCTGTTTATCGTAAGATTGCCTACATTGTACTGTCCGGTCTCGGTTATTGACATATTGACCGGAATTTCCAGCATGCTTTTTCCGGAAACGTATTCTTCTATGAAGCGCTGAGTCGCGGTAAACGTCGCTTTTGGAGAGCCGCCCACGATAACCAGCTTGTCGCCGACAACCTTTATCACGTAGTCGTCATCGCGCAGTCCCTTGGCTGCCTGCTTGCTTTCTTCGCGATCGGTCGGGCCTATGATTATTTCATACTGTGACGGCTCGGCTGAATCACGCTCACCCTCTATTATCACGCCGCTTGCCTTGAAGGCGTTTTGCAGTGCGATGAAAGCGTTGAACTCTTCGTCCGACGGACGTGCCGGCCGTATTATGATGTGGTCGGTAGTGCCGTCTCGGAACAGCGTGACGGTAGGAACCAGCGCTGTTGTATCAGTGTCTGATGACGTAGCTGTGTTTGTGCCGTCGCCGGAATTATTACAGCCAAACGCCAATATTGTGCATATCAGCAATACAGCTATGACAGCTATGTATCGTAATTTCATAAGCTCTGCCTCCGGAGGGTTCAGACTAAATTGTTTTTTAGAAATTCAAGCCAGTTTGAGCCGGCCAGGCGTTCTACCGTAGAGGTAGGATAACGCTTTTGCAGTTGTTCGATTATGTCATCATGAATGCTGTGCTTCATGGTGATGCCGTGCGGATATTTATCGCTTGTGCCGTCGATATCACAGCCGAAGCCTATACAGCCGTCTCCCAGCAGACTCAGCGCATAATCCGTCATGCTGATAATGTCATCTATGTCGGCCTCGCCGTCCTCACGGAGAAACTCCCGGCACAGATTGAATGTCCCTATCATACACCCTCTGCGTTTCATTTCAAGCGCCATTTCGTCTGTCAGGTTGCGGCTGTGGTTACAGGCACCGCGAAAATTGGAGTGTGTTGCCACAAACGGTGCGTCAGACAGCTCGCACAGCTGCCAGAAGCCGCGGTCAGACAGATGCGACACGTCCAGCAGTATTCCAAGCTCTGTACAGCGGCGTGCCATTGCCAATCCGGCAGGTGTCAGTCCCGTGTCCGGGTCGGCTCGGTTTGAACAGCCGAGGTCGTTGTCCTGCCAGGTAAGACCGCAAACCCGTGTGCCGAGGTCGTACATATGCTCAAGCTGTTCGGTACTGCCGAGCAGTCCGGTACCGCCCTCTATTGTCATTACGGCGGCATTTTTGCCGGACATAAGTACTTGCTCGATTTCGGCTCCGGTGCGGCACTGCCGGAGTACGTCCGACTGTATTTCCATTTGCTCATGAAACAGCTTGGCGTAGCGCAGCATGCGGGCGTTATCCTGCTCGGGGGTCTGGCGCGGCCAGCTGCAGAACATTGCCACAAACTGACATTGCGGCCATCGGTGGCTCATATTATAAGGATTTTTCAGCATTTGCAGGCCGGCGTCGACCCGCTGAATACTGTCGCAGTGAGAGTCAATTACAAACATTTTTATATGTTCACCTTTTTAGATCCGGAAGAGAAGTGCCCGGTGCGCTGATATGGACACATAAAAGGCGATCCTTTCAATATAAATTAAATTGCTGATCCGAGTCCGGCTCAGCCGGTGATGATCACCTGTCCCCGTGCCTCGGGGTCGTCCATAATGATTTCTCCGACTGCCGGAACGCTGATGCTGCCCGAATGGGGATTTTTGATGCTGACGATCGGGGCAGTAAGTGTTGCCTCGACGTCGGACTTTTCAAAGCTGAGGTCGGTATCCTCCATGCGGCAGTTTATCAGCTTCAGCCCACGGCAGTAGCACAGCGGCTGTGTACCGATTATAACACAGTCTTTGAAGGTCAGGTCTTCGGAGTACCAAGCCAGATATTCGCCTTTGACGCGGCAGTTTGTTACCGTGACGTTACGGCAGTGCCAGAATGCGTCCTTAGTGTCAATGTCGCAGTCGCTGACAACTGCATTCTCAACGTATTGAAACGAATATTTGCCGGAGAATTTCAGATTATGTATTTTGAGTCCTTCCGCACGGAGCATGAAGTACTCGCCCACCGCGTGCGTATCTGATACGGATATGCGTTTTGAAAACCAGCCGAACTCGGGCGATTCTATATCGCAGTTTTCAATATTTATGTCCGCACACTCACGCAGTGCTTTTATACCGTGCAGCCGGGTGTTTTTGATGTCTACATTTTTTGTATACCACAGTGCCGCGCGGCAAAGGGGGGTAAGCTCACAGCTGTCGATAACCACGTTGTCATCGTGCCAGAATGGGTAGCGCAGGTTGAAGTAGCAGCCGTTTGCGGTGATATTACGGCTTTCCTTCATTGCGCTTTCGCCGTCGGCAGG
>ENA-ORSL01000201-ORSL01000201.1-human-gut-metagenome-genome-assembly--contig:-NODE-201-length-72728-cov-4.393557_pt1 | contig 72728 bp, 63 predicted proteins | sample MGYA00242190_ERZ509157 | MGnify/ENA primary metagenome ERZ509157 (study PRJEB26280, sample SAMEA2338664) | human gut metagenome | biome: human gut; feature: human-associated habitat; material: faeces... | reverse complement strand
CAAAAGCACAAGCAGTGTCTTTGAAAGCTCAGGCCATCTGTCGAAATCGGTGCTGGAAAATCCGGTTGTCGTGATGATTGAGCCAACCTGAAACGCTGCCTTTGTGACTGCGTCAAACACACCGGTACACATATGCGCGATATTCACGCTTATGACTACAACGGAGGCTATTATGATGCCGAAATAGTATCTGACCTCTTCCACCTTAAGTGCGTCACGGATGTGACCGAAGAAAAGCAGGTAGTAAGCGTTGAAATTGACACCGAAAAGTATCATAAATATCGTTACAACATTTTGAATATACGGCGAATATCCTGCCACGCTGTCATTCTTTATACCGAATCCGCCCGTTCCTGCCGTGCCGAAGCTTACTGTCAGCGCGTCAAAAAGCGGCATTCTGCCGAGAAGCAGCAAAAATATTTGCAAAACGGTCATAAAAATATAAATACCGTAAAGTATTTTTGCCGTGGACTGAACCTTGGGCACAAGCTTTTCGACCTGCGGACCGGGGCTTTCGGCCTTCATAATATTGACGTGCGAACCGCCTGTCAAGGGCAAAAGCGTGAGCAAAAACACGAGAACGCCCATGCCGCCTATCCAGTGAGTGAAGCTTCGCCAAAAGAGCATACCCTTTGGCAGCGCCTCAACATCTTCAAGTATGCTCGCGCCGGTGGTTGTGAAGCCGGACACCGTCTCAAACAGTGCCGAAATCGGGTCGGGTATTGTGCCCGAAATAATAAACGGCAGTGAGCCGACAACGCTTATCACAATCCAGCTAAGGGCAGTGACAACAAAGCCCTCGCGCAAATAAAACACTCTGTTTTTAGGCTTTTTGCCTATCAGTATTATGCCTATGCCAAGGCATATTGCCATCGTCAGCAAAAAGGCTTTTGCCGAGACGGACTCCATATAAATAAGCGACGTTATAAGAGGCAAACCCATCAGCGCGCTGATGCAAATGAGTATCCACCCCAAAATATAAACGACGATCGATAGATTCATACCTTGCCTCCGTCAACGATCCAAAATATCGCGCAGGTCGTGCAGACCGTGTTCCACAGTTACAACAATAACACTGTCACCCACTTGTATGCGGTCATCGCCTCGGGGAATAATTATCTGGTTGCCGCGCGTTATACAGCATATCAAAAGATTGGGCTTGAGCCGAAGCTTTGAAAGCGGTGCGCTCGTAATGGTTGAAGCCTCGTGCACGGTGAACTCAAGCGCTTCAACGCGGTCGTCAAGTATTCTGTAAAGAGTTTTGACATTGTTGCCCGCCGTGTTTTGCAAAGCGCGGATATACTGAATAATAAAATCGCAGGTTATATATTTGGGATATATCGCACTGCCTATGTCAACGCCCTCAAGTATATCGTCAAACTCAAGTCGGTTGATTTTGGTTATTATTTTTGCCCTGCTGTGCTTTTTGGCAAACATAGAAAGAAGCACGTTTTCTTCATCAAGATTGGTAAGCGCAACAAACGCTTCGCTTGCGGGCAAGCCCTCTGATAAAAGAAGCTGCCTGTCTGTGCCGTCGCCGTTTAAAATCGTGGCATCGGGCAGCATCTCTGCAAGGCTCTCGCAGCGCGAATGGTCGCTGTCAACAATTCTTACTCTTATGCCGTGCTCAATCAAATCTTTGGCAAGGTAATATCCTATTGTTCCGCCGCCGACTATCATGGCATTTCTGACCGGTCTTGTCTGTAAATTGAGCTTGTCGAAAAACGACGGCGCCCTCTCCTGCGGAGTAAGTATGGTTACAATGTCATCGTCTTCAAGCGAAAAATCACCGCTCGGAATAATGACGTCCCGTCCGCGCTCAACGGCACAGAACAGCACATCCTTGCTTATTTTTGCCGGCAGGTCTTTAAGAGGCATGTTTTCTATGCCGCTGCCCTTGGGCAATTTGAATTTTATAAGTCTTACTCTGCCGTAGGCAAAGGTGTCTATTTTGCTCGCGGCAGGGAAGCGCAAAAGGCGCGAAATCTCACGCGCCGTTGCAAGCTCGGGATTTATTATAGTCGAAATAGTAAGCTGCTGTTTGATAAAATCCAGTTCATGGCTGTATATGGGGTTGCGAACACGCGCTATGGCGTGGCAGTGACCTGCTTTTTTTGCAAACATTCCGCACAGCAAATTGAGTTCGTCCGATCCTGTCACAGCTATGAGAACATCGGCGTCCTCCATACCTGCCTCGGTGAGAGTGCCGATAGAAGAGCCGTTGCCGACAATGCCCATAACGTCATAAGTCTCTGTTATGCGGGCGATTTTTTCGGCATTGGTGTCTATAACCGTTATACTGTGCCCCTCATCGCTTAGCTGCCTTGCAAGAGCCGTACCGACTTTGCCGCAGCCGACAAGGATAATTTCCATAAAATAATCACATCCGTTTTGATGTATAATTGACTGACACGCAATATTATAGCACTAACCTTAAAAAAGTCCACTGTTTTTTAATTGGTGTTCTTTTTAAGAAAAAAGCCTTGTCAAAATCCGCTCTGCTTCGTCTTCTCCGAACTCGCCGAGGCATCTTTTAAAGCCGCTGTTGTTTTGCCACCCGGCGAGAAGCTCCGCCTTTTCTTTTTCGCTGAGCTTCACATCGGGGAAAGGTACAGTGTTTTTGACGGTCGAAATAAATTTGTCTTTTTCGCAGTTAATAAGAGAGAAAAATTCTTTTGCATATTCGGGGCAGATTTTTTCGCTGTATTCGACAAACGACGGCAAAAATGCGGCGCATGCGGTTCCGTGAGGAACGGAGTATGACTCCGACAAAAAATAGCCCATAGCGTGCGGAAATGCCGTCCCCGTTACGCTTATCGCCTCGCCGCCCAAAAGAGAAGCGGAATAAAGCGAGGCTCTGTCTTTTATATCAAGCTCATTGCCGCCGAGCAGTTTATTGAGCTTTTTAACGATTATCCCCGCACCGTAGACCGCCGCCGCACGCGACATATCGTTTGCGCCCTTGTTAAAATAGCTTTCTGTGCAGTGCGCGAGTGCGTCCACAGCCGTTGAGCGCGTGAAGCCCTGCGGCAAAGTGAGCATATATTTTGGGTCGCTGAGCGAAAATGCGGGATAGAGCGAAAAATGTTTTATGCTCTTTTTTCTGCCCGATGAATTTGTGAGCACGCTCACGGCGGTAACCTCGCTCCCCGTGCCCGCCGTTGTGCCGAGAGCGGCTATCGTAAGCGGCCTGTTTTGCCAGTTTAAAGAGTATAAGCCGTCTTCGTTAAGTTTTGGATTTGCCGCAAACACGGCCGCAGCCTTTGCCGCGTCAAGGGGCGAGCCGCCGCCTATACCGAGAATGAAATCGGCAGAAATATCTCTTGCCTTTGCGCCTGCCTCCATGCAGGATTTTACGCTCGGATTTTGGCGCACCTTATCATAAATATCGTATTTAATCGAGTTCTTCTCAAATACGGTGAGCACGTCATCGAGCGCACCGCATATTTTGGCGGACGAGCCGCCTGTAACTATAAGGCAATTTTTGCCGAGTGACAAAAATTCTTTTGCACTTTTTTCCACTGCGCCGTCACAGCAAAAAACTTTTGTCGGCATAAAAAATTCGAGTGACATAAAATCCCTCCGACAGTTGTATTTATATATTTTTTGTGGTAAAATAATATCAAACAGCTAACGGAGCAAGAAAAGCTTTCGGCTGTCTAAAATTATAAAGAGTAAAAGCAAAAGAGGTGCTGCGAATGAGAGAAGAAACGGCAAATATAATTTCAAAATTAAAGCAGAAATATCAAGATGACCCGGAAGCGGTTGAAATAATAGAAAATGCTATAACGGATATTGAATATATTGAAAACAAAGAGGTTGCAAATAACTATGCAGGTCAATCGTCAATAGGTAAAGCACAAGAACTTGAAGCCTTTTTACACGACTGGTATTAAAAAGAAAGGATGTATTTTATGAACACCAACGCATTGTTTAAAATAAGCTACGGACTTTTTATCTTGACCGCCGAAGAAAACGGATTTGACAACGGCTGCGTCATAAACACCCTCACCCAGCAAACGGGCAATCCGTGCACCGTCTCTGTCACTGTGAACAAATCAAACAAGACCTGCGAAATGATAAAAAGCACCGGCAAATTCAACGTATCGGTTATAAGCGAGAACGCACCGTTTGAGCTGTTTCGCCATTTCGGCTTTCAAAGCGGCAGAGATACCGACAAATTCAGAAATTACCCAAACAGCGAAAGAGCCGAAAACGGAATTTATTATATCCCCGGTTACACGAACGCATATTTTTGCTGCAAGGTTAAATCCGTAACCGACCTCGGAACTCATCTTTTATTTATCGCAGAGGTTGAGGACGCGGAAATTCTCTCTGACTTTGAGAGCATGACCTATGATTTTTACCATAAAAATGTTAAGCCGAAGCCGCAAAAAACCGAAAAGAAAGGCTACCGCTGCAAAATTTGCGGATATATTTATGAGGGCGAAACCTTGCCCGAAGATTTTGTCTGCCCTGTTTGCAAACACCCTGCGTCCGACTTTGAAAGAATAGAATAATTTTCAGCTAAAAAATATAACAAAAATAAAATTTTGTCAATACTCGCCGGCGCACTTTACCGAATAAAGCAACGCACAGATAAAATTTGATACCCTGCCCGTTTATCCGCATCGGGCAGGGTATTGTTTTATTTGGTATTGAGTAATGTATAGAGATTCTTTTTATAATTCTCAAGCGACTGCTCGATTATTTTTATCGCTTCGTCTCTGCCCTTTGCTTCGTCAACGGCAGTCTCTTTGCCCTCAAGCGATTTATAAACGGAAAAGAAGTGGCGCATTTCTTCATAGATATGCGTGGGGAGCTCATCAATATTTTTATATGTGTTATACATCGGGTCGTTAAACGGAATCGCGATAATTTTATCGTCCGTTGCACCGCTGTCAATCATAGATATAACACCGATGGGGTAACATCTGACAAGGGTTTGCTGATTTATCTGCTCAGAGCAAAGCACCAAAACGTCGAGCGGGTCTTTATCCTCTGCATAGGTTCTGGGTATAAAGCCGTAGTTTGCCGGGTAGTGAGTCGAGGTATAAAGTATTCTGTCAAGCACCATAAGTCCCGTTGCTTTGTCAAGCTCATATTTGTTTTTGCTGCCCTTTGTTATCTCGATAACGGCATAAAAATCCTCGGGTCTTATTTTGTCTGCCGCAATGTCATGCCAAATGTTCATATATTTCCTCCGAAATCAGTTTTTATCAGAATATAATTTTTTGCAGGTTATGTCAAGGTTAATCATAAACACAGTACGCTTGACAAACTTAAAAGCTGTGATACAATATAGACGAAACAAGGCAAACCGATAGACGGTTTTGCCCTCAAAGAAATTTGATTAAGGAATAATCGCCTAACTTTTGCAGAGACAGGCGATTATTTCTTTTTTATGACCGTTATTACAAGTGTTATAACCGAGATTATAACAATACTAAACTGAAATAAATCCTGATTAGTTATGTACATAGGGCATCACCCCCGTTGTCGAGGGCAAGATTAAACCGCCTACCGTTGTAGGTTCACCTTATTTCAAAAAAGTTATACCATATTTCGACATTTTTTTCAATCTTTAATATTAAGCAAAATTAAGCTTCGCCGCAAGGAGCGATACATCGAACGTGTCCACACGTCTGTCGTTGTTGATGTTTGCCGCGCGGTACATTCTGTAATCGGGGCGTACCTCGCAGTTCACTATTTTTTTGAGCAGTGCGAGGTCGTCATTGTCTATATCGCCGTCGCCGTCCACATCGCCTGCAAGTGCTATTCGCGCCGAATCTGTAATTGCACCGAGCGAGTCGTTAAGCTTCACATAATTGCCGTCAACATTTACTCCGTCATTTTTAAACTGAGAAATAATATAATCCTCGGTCATATCTTCTGTAACGGGGTAAAGTACGCCGGAGCGAAGGCGCAGAGGTGAAAAATTTTTTAGCCTCAGCGAAACATTATCGGTAAAAGTTTTTATGCAAATGTTGTTGTAGCCTGCGGTGAATGCATCCATCCAATAGTCATAATCTTTTCTGACGGCAAGGTAGCTCTGACCTTTTTCTGCGCTGTATGAGCGGTTGTGCGCACCGTCAAAGCCGTCCGGGTATTCAAGCGGTATGCAGGCGTTGGAGCCGCTCGGAACATTTATTGTAACCACTGCCGCATATCGGGTGCCCATGGGCAGGTCTATATCCTCAGAAAGCTTCACCGTTTTATAGCCGCGGTACTGCATAAATCCGCCCTCGGTGTGAACGAGCGCACCGTCTGTCGGCGAGCCGTTTTCGGGCACGTCTTTATAAATTTCTATCTCATAGCTCACACTCGGCTGAACCGTGTAAAAAGACACGGCTCTTAGCGTTTCGTGTGATTTTGCCTTAAATACGTTTGCCATGGACATACTCTCGCACCCGTCAAGATATGCCCAGCCCTTGTAGCCGAAGCCGTCATACTGATTGTTGTTGTCATAATTCGACGCGCTCTCCATTTCATAAGTCACAAAATAAGAGAGCGATGTGTCATAATAAGAGAGATAAAAATATCCGCCGTCTCCCCATGAGTCTCCCCACGAATTTTTAACAAGCCACGCGCCGTCGCCGTCGGGCGTTTTTAAAAAATTATCTTTAGAATATGTGTCGTCCCAGCCGACGATTGCAACCGTGTGGTTTGAATTTGTAACACTGTTTTGATAATATGACGTACTCTCGCCGAAATTATAGAGATTGTTTATGCTGTAATAAGAAACGGTTATACTGCCGCAGGACATTACGGCGTTTTTTATTCCGTCGCTGTCTGCCGCAGGAATATAAGACGAATTTTGCAGATGGGCAAATGAAGCGTACCTGTCGCTATCCGGGTAGTTACCCATAAGCACCGGGAAAGCGTAGAACGGCGCGTTTTCTTCGCTTTGTGCGCCAGACCACCTTGCGAGTGCAAACACCGAACGCACCCAGTTGCCGCCGTCGGTGTAGGGTGAGGGCGAAACAATCCCGTCGCCGTATGTCGGGTCGTTGCGGTCACTCACAAGGCTTTTAAGGCCGAACCATGTCAAATGCGCCTCTGAAAAATCGAGCGGCTCCGCCTCGGCAAGTCCTTTTTTAAGCATACTCGTTTCTGCCGCAGAAATTGCCGCGAACGCCCAGCAAGAGCCCGTGCTGTATTGATTTTTTACGCTTGTTACAATCCCCTTTTCGCGCGAGTCGTATTTTGACGGTAAAGACGCACCCTCTTCGCCGTCTAAGCTGAAAGAAAAATCGTTTTCTTCTTTCACTTCGCCGTCTTCCCCCACAAGAATATAGTCTCTCATGCCATAGGCGGAGGAATCGCCCTCCTCCATTTTCACAAAATGCAGCCGGTTTAAAGTGCTTTCGGATTTTAAAGGAACAGATATTGCCGTGAGAAAAGAGAATATCGCGCTCATCAAAATGCTGACAGCAGTTTTAAACACTCCGCCACCCCCTTTTTAACATGATAACATAAAATGTGCTTTTAATGCAATCCCGCGTCATAAAGCGTTGACATTTATAATAAAAAAAGGTAGAATGTTTTTGTATTTAAAACCGTAGGGAGGATCTGCGATGAACAAACCTGAAATTAAAAAGAATAAGAAAACAATAATCATAATTGCGGCCGCCGTTGTTGTTGCCGCAGCTGTTGCAGTGCTGATAATCGGCTTTGCGACCGGCCGGTTCGGTTCGATAGGCAAGGGTAAAGAGGATTATTCCGTATCATGTCAATATGATGAATCCGGCAAAATAGTTATGCAGGAGGATTATTATAACAAAAGAGGCAAGCTCGAATACAAAGTAGTCAAAGGCTACAGCGACGAAGCAAAAAGCATTTTGATGCAAGAGACTTATGTTGACGCGGACGGCAACACCTTTAAAATCATAAATTATGATGAGGCAGGCACAATAATGAGCGTTGACGAATACAACAAAAACGCTCAGCTCGTTGTTCAGCATGAATATCTTGAGGGTAAAGACACCGGCAAGTATTTTGAATATGAATATAACGACGCGGGTCAGATCATCTGCACAACAGAGTATGACAAAGATAAAAACGTGCTCAAAAAAATTCAAAAAGAATATGATGCAAAGGGCAACATCACCCTTTATTATGAGACGGACGGCAGCGGAGCACAGCTCTCTAAAACCGTTTATACTTACAACGATAAAGGTCAGGAGATTAAGACCGTTTTTTATGATGCAGACGGAGAGACCGGTTATGTTGAGTATGAATATGACTCCGAGGGCAGAAAAACCCGCATGAACGAATATGTTGACGGCAGACTTAACAATTACAGAACCTATACCTATGATGAAAACGGCGCAGTCAAAGAAGATTTTCACCAGGTAGAGCTCACTAACAACTGATGAAAAGCAGTGAATTTTAGCTCAATTTGACTATCGAACCCAAAAGATGAGCTGCCGCCTCTTGCCGAAAAAAAGAATAACGAAGAGCAAATCAAAACGTGCTTTGACGCATATTATGATGAAAACCGGAAAACAATACTCGAATAACAAAACCAAGGCTGTGCCGATTATCGACACAGCCTTTTTTCTATACCCGACAAAGCAAACAGCCGCACTCGGTTTGAACCGTGCACGGCTGCCACAGGAAGGAGAACTTTATCTGAATTTAAGCGTTTGTCTGAACTTTTTCGCTGTCTTTTTTGCTTGCGAAGTAGCTCTTGAGTGAGTTTATAACAATCGTAAGGCCGAGAACAATGAGCAGAACGGCAATGATAAGCTGAAGTCCGTTTGCGATAAATACCGTGCCCCAGCTTGTTTCGCCTGCCGGGATTGTTGTTGAAGCTGCAAGCTTTATGGCGTCTATCATAGCGATAAGGCGCTGAACAAGTGCCGTGAAAGTTACGCAAAGCATAATGATAAGGGGCGGGAACAGCATTTTGTTGCTGCGGCCTGTGACCTTGAGGAATACGCAAAGAGTAACAAGAACAAGTGCGCTCAAAAGCTGGTTTGCCGAGCCGAAGAGCGGCCAGATGTTTGCATAGCCGATTTTGGTAAGAACAAATCCGCAGGCAAGAGTGACGATTGTTGCAAAATATGTGTTGCAGAAAAGCTTGCGCCATGGCTTTGCGTTTTTCATGTCGTCAACGCTGAAGAGCTCTTGGAAGCTCATTCTGCCTATACGCGCAACAGCGTCAAGGCTTGTGAGGGCAAGTGCCGAAACGCACATTGTCATAAATACCGTTGCGGCATAAACGGGCATGCCGAACATCTCAAAGAATCCCGCAATACCGCGGCTGAAAATCTGGAAAGGTGTGCCTTCCGCGGCCGTGCCGTCTGCCGAAGCCGCAGCACCTGCAACGCAAAGAGCAAGAACGGCGAGGAAGCTTTCGAGTACCATTGCGCCGTAGCCGACTTTGGGCATATCTTTTTCATTCTGAATTGTTTTTGACGATGTGCCCGATGATACAAGGCTGTGGAAGCCCGAAACAGCGCCGCAGGCAACCGTTACAAAAAGAATCGGGAAAAGCGAGCCGAGCTTTTCGTTGTTAAAACCGGTGAATACGGGCAAATTCATTGTGGGGTGTGCAATCAAAAGACCCAAAACCGCGCCCGCAATCATGCAGACAAACATGAAAGTCGTCATGTAGTCACGCGGCTGTTTGAGCAGCCACATGGGCAGAACCGCCGCAAAGAAGATATAAACAAAAACTATGTAACTCCACATTGTCTTGTCAAGAATTATCGGGCAATACATACCTATTGCAAAAGAAGCAACTATGCAAACAATGCCGAGAACGATTTTCTGCCAGCCCTTGAGGTGGAACTTTCTGTCTATAAGGCCGAAGATAACGGCAAAGAGCATGAACATGATTGAAACCATACCTGCCGCGCCGTTAGACTTAGAAGCGTCCGCGAGTACATTTGTCTCTGTGTAGGCGTTGAATGTGCCTGCAACCATGTCGGCAAATGCCGCGATAACAAGCAAGGTAAAAAGCCATGAGAAAACAAGGAAAAGCTTACGTCCTGTTTTGCCGATGTATTTTTCAATCAGCATACCCATTGACTTGCCCTCGTTTTTAACCGAGGCATAAAGTGCGCCGAAGTCGGTAACCGCGCCGAAGAATACGCCGCCGAGCAAAACCCAAAGCAAAACGGGCAGCCAGCCGAATGCGGCAGCCTGAATAGCGCCGGTTACAGGGCCTGCGCCTGCGATGGAGGAGAATTGGTGACCGAAAACAGTCCATCCGTCGGTCGGAACAAAGTCTTTGCCGTTGTTAAACTTAACGGCAGGGGTTTTTGCCTTTGGGTCAATGCCCCATTTTTTTGCAAGCCAGCGTCCGTAAACCAGGTAAGCGGCAAGCAAAACAACGGCCGCAATCAGCACAATAACAAGTGTGTTCATGATCGTTTCGTCTCTTTTCATAAAACAAATTTCACTTCGCACAAATCCCTTATAATACAGAGCTTGTACGATTTATTGATAATACAATAGTCCTTTGACTTTTATTTGTCAATAAACTTCAAAAGATCAAGAAAAATTTCGTACAGCATTATAAATTTTGTGCTTCTCAAAAAAATTTCTTGTGCAAAATGTAAACGATTTATGAACATCAAACGCAAATTTGCAAGAATTTTTTGTATGTTACGCCAAAATCCGGGTTGATTTTTTGTAAACTTTACATAATAAAATAGATCAGGCCACCTGAATTTGCCGAGATTTGCACACAAGGGATTTTGGGCAAAACGCGCAAAAAATCAAAAATAAACAATCACCTCTCGCTTCGAGATGAAAGCACTGCATCATTGACAAGAAAATTATATTATGATATACTTAAATGAGGTGTTTTTTATGAAAAATGTGCTAGATCTTTTGGACTATGCATGTAAAAAATATTCTGATAACACATATGTGAGTGATAGCGAAAACATCCTGACCTTTTCTGAACTCAGAAGCAAGGCACAAGCCGTCGGCTCATATATTTTGGCAAAGTCAATCAGCAACAGAGCCGTTGCCGTGTATATGCAGCAAAGCGCAAACAGTGTGCTCAGTATGTTTTCGGTTATATACAGCGGCAACTTTTATGTTGTTATTGATAAAGATATGCCGGCAGACAGAATAGAAATGATTTTTGCAAAGGTTTCGCCGGCAATGATAATTTGCGACGCTTCGACATGTGAAAAAGCAAAAAGCTTTTCTATTCCGTATGTTTTAATAGACGAAGCGCAAAAGCACGAAAAAAATGCGCATGCCTTACAGAAAGTCAGAGAGTCCTGCGTCGACACCGATCTTTTATATATACTTTTTACATCCGGTTCAACGGGTGTTCCAAAGGGTACAGCTGTCTGCCACAAAAATGTCATTGCTTATACAGAGTGGCTCTGTGATGCTTTTTCTATTGATGATAAAACCGTAATCGGTAACCAAGCACCGTTTTATTTCAGTATGTCGGTATCTGATGTCTACGGCGCACTCAGAGGCGGAGCCCAAATACAGATAATACCCAAAATACTCTTTTCTTTTCCGGTTAAGCTAATAGAATATATGAATGAAAGAAAAATCAATTATACCTATTGGGTTCCTTCGGCATATGGCATAGTTTGCCATATGAAGGGATTGGATGTCATAAAACCTTCTTACCTTAAAACCGTTCTTTTCGCCGGTGAGGTTATGCCTGCAAAATATCTTAATTATTGGCGCAAACAAATTCCAGACGCAGTTTATGCGAATTTATTCGGGCCGACGGAAACAACAGATATTTGCTGCTATTACAAGGTTGACAGAGATATACCGGACAACAGCACAATTCCCATAGGTAAGCCTTGCGATAACTGCCGCTGTATTGTTGTAAAAGAGGACGGAACCTTGGCAGAAGGCAGTGAAGTGGGTGAGCTTTATGTTTGCGGTTCATTTGTTGCGTTGGGATATTACGGCGATAAAGAGAAAACCGATGCGGCATTTGTTCAGGATCCCACGCAAAGTCTTTACCCGAGCGTTATGTATAGAACAGGCGACCTTGTAAGGCGCAACTCTTTTGATGAGTTTGAATATATTTCGCGCAAAGATTCCCAGATAAAGCGTATGGGATACCGCATTGAAATCGGAGAAATAGAGGCTGCGGTAGGCAACATTGATAAAATTAAAGTTTGCTGTGTAATATATGAAAAGGCATGTGATTGCATTGCCTTGGTTTATCAGGGCAGAAAACTCGCAAAGCAGGATATAGCCGATGTAATAAAGCAAAGACTGCCGGACTATATGATGCCAAATATGTATATTCGTGTGGATGAAATGCCTTATAACAGCAACGGAAAAATAGACAAAAATGCTCTGCTTAAAAATTTTGAAACATTGAAAGAGGGAGAATTACAATGAGAGAAAAAATTTTAGAAATTCTCGGTAAGATTAAAGGCGGCGTGGATTTTTCGGATTGCACGAATATTATTGACGGCGGATACCTTGCCTCGTTTGATATTCTCAGACTTGTCAATATGCTCGGTGATGAGTTTGATGTTGATATTACGGCAAGTGAGCTTATTCCCGAAAATTTCAACTCCGTTGACGCTATGGTTAATATGATTGAAGAGTTAGAATAATATGTCGTACATATCGTTAAAATTTTGTCTGCTTGTGGTCGGCACGGTCCTGTTGTATTTTATTGCTCCAAAAAAATATAGATGGACTGTTTTGCTTGCAGCAAGTCTGCTGTTCTATTTTTTAAATTCAAAGCTGCTGGTGTTATTCCCTGCGGCTGCAACTCTCGTAGCATATATCGCCGCAAGAGCAATAGACAAAAACAATCAAAAATTCAAGCTTGCCAAAAAGGCTCTTGAAAGCAAAGAAGAGCGCAAGGCGATGAAAGCCTCTGTTAAAAAGAAAAACAGAGCCATTCTCACCGTCAGCGTTGCTGCGGTGCTTTCATTCTTGATTGTTTTAAAATATACACCGTTCTTTGTTGAAACAATAAAAAGTATTGCCGTATTCTTTAAAGCAGAAAAAAATATTTCCGTTCCGAAGCTTTTAATGCCGCTCGGAATATCATATTACACCCTTTCACTGATTGCTTATATCACAGATGTATATAAGGGCGTTGTGCAAGCAGAGAAAAATTATTTTCAGCTGCTTGCGTTTTCATGCTATTTTCCTCACATAGTAGAGGGTCCGATAGCAAGCTATAAAAATCTTGCCCCACAGATTAAAGAGGGGCAGGATTTTTCATATGACCGCTTAATCAATTCGCTGCTTCTGCTTCTTTACGGCCTTATGAAAAAGCTTGTTCTTGCAGACAGACTGGCAATTATTGCAAACGAGGTCTTTGATAATCCCGGTGTTTACGGCGGAGTTGTATCTGTTTTGGGAATCGTTTCGTACACAGGATATATTTATGCGGATTTTTCGGGGTGCATAGATATTGTATCTGGCGTTTCTGAGATTTTCGGCATAAAGCTTGCAGAGAATTTTAGACAGCCGTTCTTTTCGAGGAGCATACAGGAGTTTTGGCGCAGATGGCACATTACGCTTGGCGAGTGGCTTAAAAATTACATATTTTATCCGATATCGCTCTCGGCTTCTGTTAAAAAATTGACTGAAAAGCTTAGGCTCAAAAAGCATATTTCAGAATATTATGCTATGACGGTTCCGATGCTGTGGTCATTGCTTTTTGTTTGGCTTGGCAACGGCTTTTGGCACGGCGCAAGCTGGAAATATGTAGTCTATGGATTGTATTATTATGTTATAATAATGCTTGGTCAACTGCTTGAGCCGCTGTTTCAAAAGTTACCGTTTGACAGAGAGAAAAAGCCATACAAGGTTTTTCAGATTGCGAGAACCTTTGTGCTTGTTTGTTTGGGGCTTACACTTTTCCGCGCAAACAGTATAAGCGATATGTTTAAAATATTAGGCTCGCTTTCTCATATGACTGCTTTCTCTGAGTTTTACGGCGCAATAAATTCAAACATATCAATTTTGGATTTTGCGGTGATTGCATTTGCCTGTGCTGTTATATTTTTTGTTTCTTTCAATAAAGAGAGAGAAAACGATTTGCGCGATAAATTAAGCGGCAAACCCGTTGCAAGATGGCTTGTCTGCACCGCTTTTGTTATCTTTATTTTGCTGCTTGGCGTTTATGGTTCACACTACACAACTCAGCCATTTATTTACGGTCAGTTTTAAGGTGGAAGAATATGGATATATTAAAAAAACTGCTTCGTTGGCTTACGTCATTTGTTGCGATTATTCTTGCGGCTTTGATGTGCAATTTTGTTTGTAGCCACCCAAGCGAAGATGTTGAAAATACTGTCAGCTCATTTTACAGAGAACCGAATAATACTCTCGATTTTGTTGTGATTGGCTCGAGTGCAGCAAATAAAGATATATACCCGGCCGTATTTTGGCAAGAGCAAAAAATAACAGGCTATAACTATTCCATAGGTGCTTGTAGTGGAAACATATATTCCTCTGTTTTGAGAGAAGTTTTGTCTACACAAAAAGATGCGCTGATAATAATTGATATAGACGGTTTTTTGGTTGACGATAAGTTTCAGAATGAGCTTGACCCAATTCGCATCTGGCTGGATTCCATCCCCAAAAATAAAAATTGGATAAGAAGCGTGAAAGAACTTGATCCCGAAAACAAGACGGAACACTTTTTTCCGTTTATTCGTTATCACAGAAATATGACAAGCATATATGAATATGCGAGAATAACCGCTTCGCTGACTGAGAAAAAATTACACAATACTCGTGACGCTATGAAAGGAGCAACTCTCAATCCTAACATAGATCAGGTCGGCGGAACAAGATTTTTTGCGTCTGATGATTTGCGTGAGCCTTTGACCGAAAAATCTGACAAAGTTTTTAAAGAGTTTGTAGAAGAATGTAACGACGTTGAAGACATAAGGATTTTATTTGTCAATTTACCGAAGAAAAATGCCTATGAAGCATCGGTCGAGCGCAATATACAATATTCCCACAGAGCAAACACAATAAAAGATTATGTTAAAGCAAATAACTATGATTATCTTGACCTTTGCTCCGAAGAAAGCGGTTTGCAGCTGGAAGATTCGGATTTTACGGACACGTTGCATTTATCCGAAAACGGAGCAATAAAATTCTCTTCTTATTTTGCAAAATATTTAGCTGAAAATTATGAGTTTTCAGAAAAAGACGATGCAACCGCCAAAAGCTGGGATGATGATTTTGAAATCTACAAAACAATAGTTCATCAGTAAATGCAGCGGTCGGCTCATGCCTTTATCTGCCTGCCCTCATGGTCAAAGGTGAAGTTGTCTTTTAAAATAAGCTCCTCAACCGTCACAAACTGCCAGCCGTCTTTTTGAAGAACAGAGAGAATTTCGTCAAGTGCGGTCACGGTGTTTTTGACGCTTGTGTGAAAAAGAATTATCGAGCCGTTTTTAACATTCGGCAAGACCCTGTTGACTATCTGTTCTTTTGAAAGCCCCGTGTAATCGAGAGAGTCAACATCCCACTGTATCGGATAAAGTCCGAGAGAGTAAACGGTTTTTATAACGCGGCTGTCATAATCGCCGCTCGGCACTCTCACAAGCGACGGATTCTTTTTGGTTATTGCCGCAAGTTCTTCATTGCAGGCAGCAATGTCATCCATTATCTCATTTTTGTTAAGCTTTGTGTAAAGTGTATGATTATATGAATGACTGCCCACGCAGTGCGAGGCTTCGGCAATTTTTTTAACGCTCTCGGGGTACTTTTGCGCCCATGTGCCGACGGCAAAAAAAGTTGCCTTTGCGCCGTATTTTTTAAGCACGGCGAGCAGTTCGTCTGTGTTGTCTTCGTCCCACGCCGCGTCAAAGGTAATGCAGAGCTTTTTTTCGTTTGTCTCAACGCTGTAAACAGGCAAATCCTTACCGTATGACATGGCGGCGGAATAAACGCCGTTAAACGTATAAACACCGACGACGGCAAACAGCAAAAAGAAGCACACAAGGCTTATTAAAAAGCTCTTTTTAAAAGTAAAAACACACATATTTATCACCGATAAATAATATGCCGTGAGGCTTATCCAAAATTCTTAAAAATGGTATTGTAATTTATATAAAATAAATGTATAATATATGGGTCATATGATACGGAAGTAGTATGTTATGTACTGTTGTTCCGTTAATATCCCCGTATTTGCGGGGTGGAGGAGAAAGAACATGCTTGGGAAATATGTTCGCGTTAAGGTGACCCATCCCATTCATTCTCACAGTTCCGAAGAAAATATTACTTATGACCTGAACTTCGGTCAGGTCGAGGGCGGCAAGCGATTCAATTCGTCTGTTAAAGGTGCTTATATTATGGGTATAAGCCACCCGGTGAGAAGCTTTGACGGCAGGGTCATAGCGGTGTTGCGCTACAACGGCTCAAATTCTGTTTATCTCGTTGTTGCGCCTAAAAGTACAAGATTTATAAATATCGACATCATCAGCTCAATGACGTTTGCGCTTGAGGGGCGCAAATATTCTCTCGAATGTCTTTATGAACGCTCTTGCGGAGCGGTGGTGTTCAGAGAAATAGGCGGCATGACGCGCTTTTTGCTTATCAAAAACCGAAGGAGCGCACACTGGGGCTTCCCTAAAGGTCATGTTGAAATGGGCGAGACAGATCAGCAGACGGCTTACAGAGAGGTACTTGAGGAAACGGGTATTCACGTCAAATTTTTGCCGGATTTTGTAACGCGCTCTCAATACAGCATACAGGGCAAGGTTGAGAAAAGCGTAAGTATTTTTCTTGCGACAACCGACGACACGAGCACTATAATCCAAAAAGAAGAAATTGAAGATTATGTTTGGCTCGGTTACGAAAAGGCGCAGGCACGGCTTAAATTTGAAAACGACCACGCCATACTCGACAAAGCGGCGGAGTATATAAGAAAAAATAATATTAAAGGATAAGGTGACACTATGGATTCTATGGTTGAATCATTCGTTACCCTAATGCGCGATAAATTGCCGGGCGAGCTGGTAGTGTTTATTATTTCACTGCTCCCGGTGTTGGAATTACGCGGAGGTCTGATAGCCGCAAGTCTTCTCGACATTGAATGGTACAGAGCATTTATCTTTTGCTTTTTGGGCAATATGCTGCCAATACCGTTTATTCTTCTTTTTATCAGAAAAATACTTGACGTTATGAGGCGGCACGGTCCGTTTAAAAAAATTGTTGACTTACTCGAACGCAAGGCAGAAAAACATTCTAAAAAAATTGACCAATACAGGTTGTGGGGCTTGTTTATTTTGGTGGCAATCCCCTTGCCGGGCACAGGCGCATGGACGGGCGCGCTGGTTGCCGCACTTATGGATATAAGAATAAAACACGCATTCCCGGTTATAGGCGCAGGCGTTATAATGGCAGGCATAATAGTTGCCTTGCTGTCATACGGCGCGGTGGGATTATTCGGATAAAAATTAAGCTATAAATTACAGCGAGTTATACTCAACGTAATTTATAGCTTTTGTTTATATATCAGGCTTTTTTCTCAAGAGTCTTGATTACCCTGCACGGATTGCCGACGGCAACCACACCGCTCGGTATATCTTTTGTCACAACACTGCCCGCACCGATAACCGTGTCGTCGCCTACGGTAACTCCCGGTAAAATAATCGCGCCTGCGCCTATCCAGCAGCGTTTGCCGATTTTAACGGGAAGGTTATACTGCATACCCTTTTCGCGCTCCTCGGCAGAGAGCGGATGCGCCGCCGTTGCAATGGTGACGTTCGGTGCAATCATTGTATGGTCGCCGACATAAATGTGCGTATCGTCAACCAAGGTGAGATTAAAGTTTGCATAAACGTGTTTGCCGAAATGAACGTGTTTGCCGCCCCAGTTTGCCCTGAGCGGAGGCTCTATGTAGCAATCGTCGCCGATCTCCGCAAACATTTCTTTTAAAAGCGCGTCGCGCTCTTTTTGCTGTGACGGGCGCAAGCTGTTGTAGTCATAAAGCCTTTCGACAAACCGAGACTGATAAGCGAGCAGCTCACTGTCGCCGCTGTTGTAAATTTCTCCGGAATGCATTTTGTCATAAAGAGTCATTCTCATTATCCTTTATATTTATTTTATTCGCATTTTTTTGCTTGTGTTTTATGCGCCTTAAAATATACCAAAGCACTGCGAGCACCTGAAGCACCGCGGCAATTAAAAATATTGCCGAGCCGCCGTCTACGCTTTCGCCGAATTGCCCCATCGTTATAAAAACAGAAAGCACCGTGCCCCAAATTATAACCGAAACCGAAATAAGAGAAACAAATTTTTTCCACCAAATCTCAGAAAAAACCGTCTGCACAATTCCGCTTATCGGCACTGCAAAAATAAATGCTATCCAGCAACGTGAGTTTTCTGTGCCGATTAATCCGAGAATTATTTTAACCAAAAAATAAACCGTAACCGCGACAAGCCAAACAAGACCGACCGACAGCAAATTTATGAGAAGTCTTTTTCTTTTTATTAAGCTGAAATTTTTAATTTCGGGCAGTTTATCTTCGTCCGAAATTAAAAAGTCATCGACCCGAACTCCGTAAATTTTTGAAAGCTCATACAGCACAAAAATATCCGGCGTGCCCTCTGCACGCTCCCATTTAGAAACGGATTTATCCGAGTAATTTATCTTCTCTGCAAGCTCGGATTGCGTCAGCCCTGCCGTGTTGCGGTAGCGCACAAGGTTTTTTGCAATATTTTTTTTGATATTGTTATCTGCCAAAACGCCGCCTCTTCTCTTTTGTTTTCAAATAGAATTATACCGTACCCGTGCGTTTTATTCAAGTGAACAAAGTGTAAAAAATGCTTATACAGCGCCGATTCTACTCTCGGTAGAGCCGCAAAAACAATCGGTAGAGCGCAAAATATATCGGTAGGGTGACATTTGCCGCAGACAGCAATAAAATAATGACATAACGCACCGCGTTCATCTTCACAAAAAACGGAGTGATTTTATGTCAAGAACAAAGCTTGCAGACAGGGTTCTGCCGAGGTATTCCAAAGAAGAAGAAATAATCAACATGGTTTCGCACATTGTCGGCGGAGCATTCGGAATTTGGGCTCTTGTGAGCTGCATTTATGTTTCGGTAAAAGAAGGAGATATTTTTTCGCTTATAAGCAGTATTGTTTACGGGCTTTCAATGATTTTTCTTTACTGTATGTCCAGCATATATCACGGGCTTAATGTTTCGATAGCAAAAAAAGTTTTTCAAATTATAGACCACTGCGCCGTGTTTATTTTGATTGCGGGAACATACACGCCGATACTCCTTTGCGGTGTGCGAAAATTCAGCCCCGTCACAAGCTATGTTATGCTTGCCGCCGTTTGGGCTGTGACCGCTCTCGGGATTGTGCTCAACTCAATCGACCTTAAAAAATTCAGAGTTTTTTCTATGATATGCTACCTTGTTATAGGCTGGCTGATAATTGTTGAGATATACCCTCTTTATTTGAATTTCGGCATTGAACCGATAGCTTATCTTTTTGTCGGCGGAGTTTGCTACACTCTCGGCGCAATACTTTACGGCCTCGGAAAAAAGAAAAAATATTTTCACAGCATTTTTCACTTTTTTGTTTTGGCGGGTTCGGTGTTCCAGTACCTTTGCATAGCACTTTATATGTTATAAGCTTTATAAAAAAATCGTCTCGCGGCGGCCTGTTAAAACCCTGCGAGGCGAATTTCTTCTGTCTGCTCCGGCGCGGAGTCCGCACCGACCTTGTAATCTATTCCTGCCTTTTTTGCCTGAGCGATTTGATACTTCCTTTTAACAAAATATGTTTTGCCGTCTTTTAAAAAATGTGCGCCTGTTTGATGAAAGCAAAACGGAACGTCTTTTTCTATGCACTGTGCTCGCAAAGAAAGAATCCAGTTATAATCGCACACTCTTGCGCTCATGCCCGATTCTCCGCTTGCGGCAACCTCTTCGATTTGCGGCGACAGATATTTTGATATATCAATTTTTTCAATCAGCGGTGCGGCAATAATTGTTTTGTGTTTTATCGGCGAAGAGAGAAATATCGGCAGCCTGTAATCTGCCGCCTTTTGATTTTCGACCGTGCAGCCGACAATGACATTTTCATAGCCGTCGCCCCAATCCTTCGGCAAGCATTTAGATAAACGGTCAATTCGCTTTGTAAAGAAATAAAACATACAGTCGCTTCGCTGTTTCATCATTTGCCAGCAGTCTTTTCGCCACTCGTCAGCGTCTGCCAATAAAAAATCCGAAGTGAAGCAGGTAAACACAAGACTGCCCGGCTCTGTTTTGTAGCTGCCGTCGCGTTTCTTTTTAACGGGCAAATTAAAATTGCCGGTTTTTCGGCACTCACTGCTTAAAATTTCGGAGCCGTACATCTCGTCCTGACGGTAGACATAGCAGTATTTGCACCCGGGGCTTATTTTTGTGCAGCCGTGCCACGGATTCCAGCTGACAGATTTATTTGACAAATGCAAAGCCCCCTTTCTTTAAAAATGCACGGACAAAGTAATCCCTTGCCCGTGCCGTTTTATTATTTATCTTCTTTGTTCTTTTCTTTTTTTGTTTTTTCATTTTCATCTTCGGTTGAAGGGAGTATCTCTACCCTGACCTTGTCGATGCGGCGCTCGTCAACACTTAAAACCGTAAGCTTGAGGTTTTTATAATTCACCTCATAGGTCTTGCCCTCTTCGGGCAAAAGACCGAGCTCTTTAATTATAAAGCCCGCTACGGTGTCATAGCTGCCCTCCGGCAATTCCGTGCCGGTCAGCTCCGCAACCTCTTCAAGGTTGGTCATGCCGTCTATTGTGAAAGTCGTTTCGTTTATCTTTGAGATTTCTTCGTCTTCATCGTCATACTCATCCTGAATATTGCCGACAATCGCCTCAACAATATCTTCGAGTGTGACTATGCCTGCCGTGCCGCCGTATTCGTCAACAACAACAGCCATCTGCGTGCGCTTCTCTGTCATCTCTTTAAACAAATCACCGCAGATTTTAGACTCCGGCACATACATCGGCGTTCTCATAATATCTCTGAGCGATTTTGCGGGCATTTTTTTGCCGACATACGCGAGCAAATCCTTAACATAAACTATGCCGATAATATTATCCTGGTCGTCTTCATAAACGGGGATTCTCGAATAGCCCTCGCTCACTGCGGTATCGACAACCTCCGATAAATCGTCGCCGACTTCAACCGCAACCATATCGGTTCTGTGGGTCATAATGTCGCCTGCGTCAAGGTCGTCAAACTCAAAGATGTTGTTAATCATCTCTTTTTGAACGTCCTCGATAACGCCCTTTTCGCCGCCGACGTCAACCATCATTCTGATTTCTTCCTCGGTCACCGTCTCTTCATCGGCGTGGGGATTAAACCCGAGCAGCCTGACGACAGCATTTGTGGACACCGAAAGAATTTTAACAAGCGGAGCAAAAAGCTTTGAGAAAAGCAAGAGAATATCTACAATTTTAAACGAAATTTTTTCCGGAACCTGCATTGCAATTTTTTTCGGAACAAGTTCGCCCAAAACAAGAGAGAAATATGACATTATTATTGTGACGATAACAACGGCAATTCCGTTTATAAGCCCCTCACCCAAAGCATTGTAAACAACTGTGCCGCGCAAAGCGTCGGTTATCATAGAGGCAAAGGTCGTTGAAGCCGACGCCGAGGTCAAGAACCCGGCGAGGGTAACGCCTATTTGAATTGTTGACAAAAATTTTGATGAGTTCTCTGTGAGCTTCACTATTTTTTTTGCTTTTTTGTTGCCGTCCTCTGCCATTTTATCAATCTTGTTATCGTTAAGAGAGATAATAGCAAGCTCGCTCATTGCAAAAAACGCATTTACCAAAATAAGAGCCAGCAATATAACAAGTTTTACTATTATATTGCCTGCGCTCATACTTCCGGGGTCATCCATATAGGACTTTCTCCTTTCACGGCTTTAATCAGCCTTCAATCATATTATAATATTTTGCCATCCAATAAGGAAGCATAAAGTTGTTGCCTACTTCAAGATTCATGCCCTTGCTGCAGCTTACGCCGGGGAACATCGGGCGCGAATTCGGGTTAAGGTCTTTTTCTTTTTTAAGCAGCTCCTCGCATCCGCAGTCGCAAACAAAGCGGTTGCCGTCACTGTTGCAGATTCTGCGCTCATGCGGCTCAAGCGGCTCAAAGAGCTGCGGTGCCATGCCGAGAGCCTCGGGTGCATAATCCCACTTGAGGTCTGTTCTGTGGCTGTTGTAAACCTCCCACGAGATAAGGTCAAGCGGGAAGTCAACAAGCTCGTTTACTACAACGTCAAGGTCGCAGTTCTCGCCCGTGAGTGAGCCGTAGATAACATTGAATATAGCATTGTGCTCTATTCTTTCCTCTCTCCAGTGGTGGGTAAGTCCCATGGTTATAAGCGAGCGAACCGAGGGATCGTCGCAATACTTGAGCAGCGGGAAAACCGTGAGGAAGCAAAGCTGATCGTCAATGTGAAGCAGATGTCCGTCGGGGATTCTGTACTGCATGGCGTTCATGCCGTAGTGATAGTCGCTGAGAAGCTCATTGAACATCTCACTGTATTTTTTATCGCCCGTCATGTGCTCTGCGGTCTTAAGGAAAGAGAGTATCTCAAGAGAGTTTGTGCCCTTTTCATAAATCCACTTATGATTGCAGTTAAGGTCATGCGGATTCCAGTTAGCCCATGTTGTGGGTTTGCCGTCTACATCAACAAGGCGGAAGTCGTTATCCAGAATATGATCCATTATTTTTCTGACAACATCCGCAATCTCTTTTTTCTCTTCTTCATTTGCGCAGAGGTCAAAGTAGTTTGAGTATGCAAAGAAGTGACCTGTCATTTCATCGGAAGATGTTTCGCCGAGCCACTCTATTTTGCCGTCTTCTTTAAGGTGCCACTCTTCTATATTCTCTGCCTGCTGGAAGCCGACCTCATCGGAATATCTGAGTGCTCTTGCGGTGAAACCGTCTTTGCCGGTTATGGTTGTGAGCTTAATCATCGCCTTAAGTGAGCGGCGTGCTTTTTCAAGAATTTTTTTATCTTTGGTTACCGCATATTCAAAGCAAAGAGTCGAAAGATAAATGCCTGTCCAAAGTCCGTCATTGTCACTGGTGCCGACAAAGCCCTCGTTCTCGTCAACAACGCCGCATCTCTTGAGCTCTCTGCTAAGAGAATAGCCGTCCTTGCGTATGCAGTATTTCTCTGCGATTTCGCGGTAATAATTTGCCTTTTGTGCAAGGGTCATCTGCTTTTTCTCTATTATGCTGAGACCCTCTTTTGTGGCTACGCAAATCATTTTGCCGTCGTCCGACACCGCAACGTCTGTTGCATAGGGGCTCGGGAGCCAGCGCTTGTAACCGTAATATGTAAGAACACCGTTGTGCTGATGAATAAGACCTGTTGTTGTTGCAAAATATCTGTCGCCGTCTTTTGCAACAGCCATGCCTGTTATATTTGCATCGGGAAGACCCTGTGTATTGCCGCTGTTGAGCCAGTAGCTCTTATCGTCATAAACGCACATGCCCTTGTCTGTGCCAATCCATACGTTGCCTGCATTGTCGTATTCAACACAGGTAACGGTGTCGCTTACAAGACCCGTTATGTCTGCCATAAGCTCCGACCAGTGCCAGCGTTTGCCCGTAAGAGCATGAAGTCCGCCGCCAAGAGTGCCGACATAAACGCGGTTGTCGTTAAGAACGGCCATGCAGCTGCCGTCGCCGGGCACACCGAGTTTAAGGTCATAGTCTGCCGCGCCTGCGGGCTTTCTGTAAAGAATTGTTTTTGTGAGAAGCCATGTTGTGCCGTCGCCGTCGATTTTCATGTCAACGATGTCGGCATTAAATTCTCTTTCGCTTACGCGGCGCTTGCCGTTAAGCTCTATAAGGCGGTTCTCTGCGCCGACAAACACATGGTTGTTGTCATCGCAAAAAAGCATATTTACATGCGCTTCGTCGCCTACGTCAACATGTACGAACTTGTCACCCTCAAGGCGTGAAAGTCCCTTCTGCGTGCCGACGTATAAAACACCCTTTTTATCAAATACCAAAGCAGTTGCGCGGTTGGAGCGCAAGCCTTGCTCTGTTGTATAAACTTTTCTCGAAAACTGCTCAAACGACCCTACATGAAGGCAATTTTGGTATTTTTTCATCAATCCGTCTCCTCTAAGCAAATATTTTAGACATTATATATTTTTTTAACATTTTAGTCAAGTTTGCACCTTAATCGTAAAGATAATCCTCCACATTAAAATCCGCGTCAAAATCGTCCGCATGAACGTAGTCGTCCTCTTCGCCGGGTACATACGGCAGCTGACCTATAACCTCAAGCTTTTTGCCCTGACTCCAAAGCGAGGGAGTTATTCTTAATTCATATCCGCAGCCGCCCGGCACAGCCCACTCGTTCATGGGTGCTTCGGGAATACCGAAGAATGACAAAAGCGCGGTAAGCACTCCGCCGTGGGTGACTATGGCACAGTTTCGTGTGCCCGTTTTTATAAGGCCGTCAACTATTTTCACAAAGGATTCGGCAATTCTTTTGCTGAACTCTTCATTGCTCTCGCCAAAAGGAGCCGCAACACCTTTTTTGCCTGCAAGCCAGTCGGGAAACACGGGGTGGTCTTTGAGCTCTTCTGCCGTTTTGCCCTCAAACTCGCCGAAATTATATTCTATAAGACCGTCTATCTCTATCGGAGCTGCATTTGGGTAAATGAGCTTTGCTGTTTCTTTGCATCTTAAAAGCGGACTCGAAAAAACTATGTCGGTGTGCGGATAATCGTAGTCCTCTTTCATCTTTTCAATCTGCGCCCTGCCCTCTTTTGAGAGCGGCTCGTCGGTGTGGCCGATATATTTCATTTGTTTGTTACCGTCGGTCAGCCCGTGGCGCAAAAGGTATATATAATAAGACTTCATTTAAATTTTCATTCCTCCGAAAGATTATGAGTTTTCTTTAATCAGTGCTTTATAAAGTCTGATGTATTCGTTTGCCGAGCGACCCCAGCTGAAGTCGCTGTTAAGAGCGCGCTGAACAAGAATGTGCCAGCCCTCTTTGTTTTTATAACCCTCGGTTGCGCGGCGAATGGTATAGAGCATTTCGTGAGCGTTATAGTTGGCAAAGGTGAAGCCGTTGCCCTCGCCGTCGCCGCTGTCTTTTATAGAGTCCCTCAAGCCGCCGGTTTCTCTGACGACGGGAACAGAGCCGTATCTCAGTGCAACCATCTGCGAAAGTCCGCACGGCTCACTTTTTGACGGCATAAGGAATATATCGCTGCCGGCATAAATTTTGTGAGCAAGCTCCGGTACAAAGCCTATCCACAAGCCGACCTTGCCGCGGTGACGCTCCGAAAGGCCTCTGAAAAAGTTTTCATACTGCCAGTCGCCGGAGCCGAGAATAACAAGCTGAACATTGTCGCTTGCAAGCAGCTCGTCCGCAACCTCTTTAACAAGGTCAAGCCCTTTGTGCGAAACAAGGCGCGTTACCATTGCGATAACAGGCACGTCCTCTCTCTGCGGCAGGCCCATAAGGTCTTGAAGCGCGAGCTTGTTTTCAACTTTGCCCGAGAAATCCTTTGCCGAATAATTCTTCCAGAGATAGGGGTCGGTTTCGGGGTTGTAATTCTGCGTGTCAATGCCGTTTAATATACCGCTGAGCTTATAGCGGCGGCTGTTAAGTATGGAATCAAGTCCGTGAGAATACCACGGGTCGAGAATTTCGTTTGCATATGATGGGCTGACGGTGGTTATACGGTTGGCGCACTCAATGCCGCCTTTCATAAAGTTTATGCAGCCGTCATATTCAAGCAGTGACTCATGCTCTTCGCCGAAGCCGAGAACGTCGCCCAAAATTTCTTTGCCGTAGACGCCCTGATACTGAATATTGTGAATTGTAAGTATTGTTTTTATGTTTTCATAGCCCGGTCTTTGTGCATACATTGTCGAATAATAAACCGGGGTCAAAGCGCACTGCCAATCGTTGCAGTGAATTATATCGGGCTTAAAGTCGATATAAGGAATCATCTCAAGTATTGCTCTTGAGAAAAAAGCAAAACGCTCTGCGTCGTCATACTGACCGTAAATGGTGTCGCGCTTAAAATAATATTGATTATCAAGCAAGTAATAAATTACTCCGCCGGACTTTGCCTCAAAAATTCCGCAATACTGTCTGCGCCATGCAACAGGCACAGAGATGTGCGTTATAAATTTCATGGTGTCTTTAAGTTCCTGCCGAATATTGTCATAAAGCGGCATAACCACACGGCAACCTATGAGCCTTTTTCTCAATGCCTGCGGAAGCGAGCCTGCTACGTCGCCCAATCCGCCGCTTGCCATGAACGGCATTGCTTCACTTGCTGCGTATAAAACTTTCATTATAATCTTCCTTTCTTAAAAAGCCGCTGTTCGCCGCCGGTGTTGTTCGTTTCACATAGGGAAATTGCCGTTGAGCTTATTTGCGGGGTCTATATCTTTTTTGTGTTCATTTATCAGGTCTTTTACCGATTTTTCACTGACCTGCTTTTTATCTTTTAAAATTTTATCAAAATTCGTGTGTCCGCTTTCGGAGTAGAGCTGTTTTTTTGCCATATCCTGCATGGCTTTTTTGCCGTGCTCAATATCTGTGGATTTTTCGTCTATATCTGCCCGCGGGGCATATGCGCCGCCGAACTTATCTAAATCCAGCGGAACAACAGGCATAAAAATGTCGTCATCAAGAGGCGAGTGCCCTTTAACTTCGCTGAATCCCGTCAGCATATCCTCGGCTTCACTGCCGTTTTTTTCTATGTTGACGGGTATGAATTTGTCGTCCGCCAAAATATTTGTTGACGATATTTTTTGCTTGCCCTCACCCAAAGAGTCCACATTTTCGTTTTCTACTATCGGGTGATAAAATCCGCCCGTTGGGGTTTTTACCTTGACGCTGCTTTTGCCCTCTCTGATGCTTGTGAGTGATTCAAAATCAACAACATACTGCTCCCAAAAAGGGTCTGTGGCTTTTAGCGGCTTACTCTCCATATTCTCGGGTGCCCATGCGCTCAGGTTATCCATGCCGAGAATAATGTTGTCAAGGTCTTTGTAACGCCTGAATTTTACTCTGCCCTGTTTTCTTATAATGTCAATTCTCTTTTTAAACTCACAGCTTATCGCAAAAGCCATAACCATCCAGCCGATTATCGCCATGAACATAAACAAAAGAGAAAATCTGCACGCCTGAATCAAATCTATCTTTGCGAGTTTTACAAGCAAAAGAGAAATTCCCTCTGCGCCTATCAAAGAAAATATAGAGAATATCTCACAATAAGAGCAGACAGCCGTGTGTATATCCGTGCTGTTGCGCGGCACGCCCCTGAACCTTAAAAAGAAGCTCTGAAAGCGCGAAAGATGTATCCTTTTCATAACGAGCCTAAGCCGCTTATCGTAATACCAGCCGAAAATATAATAAAGCAAAAATGTTACGAAATAGCCAAAGGTCAAAATAAGGATATAGCTTAGAAGCAGCGCGTTGTAATAAGACATTTAAAATTCCCCCGAAGTCGGAACACTTTTTTATATAACTATTCTCTTGCCTATGAACAGCGGATAAGCCTCATCGCCGGCAAGAGTTTTTTGCGGTTTTATGACAACCTCTTTGTCGGCGATAACGCAGTTTATATGTACGCCGTCGCTGATATAGGTGTTGTTCATAAGTATGCAGTCTTTGACAACCGCGCCCTTGCCGATGTGAACGCCGTGCGAGAGCACACAGTTTTCCACGCTGCCATCAATAACGCAGCCGTCCGTCACAAGCGAGTTTTTAACAGATGAGCCGAGTCCGTATATTGCCGGGACTTCGTCTCTTACCTTTGTATAAATCGGGCGGTCTTTTGCAAAAAGCGCCTTTCTGTTATCTCTTGAAAGAAGAGACATATTCACGTCAAAATAGCTCTTGAGGCCGTCGAGCACGCGAACGTATCCGCCGCACTCATAGCCGTAGATTTTAAGCTGCGTGAGGTTGTTGATTATAAAGTTGCGCTCATAATCAAAAACGCCGAGGCGCATTGCGTCGTTCACGATTCTCTCAAGCAAAGCTTTTCTCATAAAATAAATATTCATAGAGAAATTGACGTCTTCGCTTTGCGGAATAATTTCGGCACCCGTAATTCTGCCGTCTTCCGCCGTCTCAAAGCCCAGCCAGTTAGGAAGATTTGGCGAAGTTCCCTTTGCATATGCGACGGTAATATCCGCATTGTTTTTTTGGTGGAAGTCGAAAAGCTTTTCAAGCTCAAGGCTGCAAATCACGTTGCAATCGGTCAAAAGCACATATTCCTCGTCGCAGTGGCGGATAAAATCCATCGCGCCTGCGAGTGCTTCTATTCTTGTGGTGTGCATACCTGCGCCTGCGGTGTTAAAAGGCGGAATGAGATAAATTCCTCCGTTCTTTCTCGAAAGGTCCCACGAGCGGCCCGAGCCGATATGGTCCATAAGTGACTGATAGTTGCTCTTGGGGATAACGCCTACCTTGCCCATGCCGCACTCAACCATTGCCGAAAGCGGAAAATCTATGAGCCTGTATCTGCCGCCGAAAGGAACGGAACCCATTGAGCGCAGAGCCGTAAGCTCGCTCATATAGCTGTCATAAACATTGGGGAATATAATTCCTACTACATTATTGCCTCTCATTATTCTGCCCCCTTTACGTCTTCGCCGGCCATTTGCTTCGGCAGCACCTTTGCGCCTGCGCCTACGGTTACGCCTGCGCCTACAACCGCAACGCCCCAGTCGTCGAGATTATCCATATCCTCGGGTCTTTGACCCACTACCGCGCCCGGCTCAATAACCGCGCCCTCGGCAACTATGGCATACTGAACAACCGCGCCCTTTTTGATAACGGTGTTGGGCATGATTATCGAATCTCTGACGACCGCGCCCTCTTCAACCGTTACATCGGAGAAGAGCACCGAAAAATCTATATTGCCGCATACGTCGCATCCCTCTGTAATCATAGAGTTCTGCACCGATGCGCTCTCTGACACATAGTGCGGAGTAGAAGAGGTGTTTTTGGAATAAATCTTCCACGAAGTGTCAGTGAGGTCAAGGTCAACCTTGGGATTTAACAGGTCGAGGTTCGCCTCCCACAGGCTGTCTATCGTGCCGACATCTTTCCAGTATCCGTCAAAGGGATAGGCAAAAAGTCTTTCGCCTGCCTCGTGCATTGCGGGGATAAGGTCGTGACCGAAGTCGTTGCTTGAGTTCGGGTTTGCCTCATCGTCAAGCAGATACTGTCTGAGCTTTTTCCATGTGAACATATAAACGCCCATAGATGCCTTGTTGCTCTTGGGGTTTTTGGGCTTTTCTTCAAACGCGGTTATCGCACCGTCGTCGTCCACAAACATAAGTCCGAAGCGCGACGCCTCCTCCCACGGAACCTCAAGCATGGCAATGGTGCAGTCTGCGTTTTTCTCTTTGTGATAGGTGAGCATATCGGAATAATCCATTTTATAAATATGGTCGCCCGAGAGAATAACGACATATTCGGGGTCGTATCTGTCAATAAAGTTTATGTTTTGATAAATTGCGTTTGCGGTGTTTTTATACCACTCCGTTCCCTCTATCTGCTGATAGGGTGAGAGAATGTGCACTCCTCCGTCCGCTCTGTCAAGATCCCACGCGTGGCCGTTGCCGATATAATCGTTAAGCTCAAGCGGCTGATACTGCGTGAGCACGCCGACAGTGTATATGCCGGAGTTTACACAATTTGAAAGAGGGAAATCAATAATACGGTACTTTCCGCCGTAGGGTACGGCAGGCTTTGCAATGTTTTTTGTGAGTATTCCGAGTCTGCTGCCTTGACCGCCTGCAAGGAGCATCGCAATACATTCATGCTTACGGGACATTGTTCTAAATCCTCCTTCTTTTTATCATGACGGCAACAGATTATTTTTTGCCGCCTTTGTTTGCCGAGGGCTTTTTGCCCCCTGCTTTTCTTGTTGGGTTTTTCTTTTTGCATTTTAAATACAGAGCGCCGAGGCCGGGCAAATCCAGCTCAATGCTGTTTTGCTGTGAGTGCATCGGGATTTTTTCGCTCTTTATAACGCCGTGCGAACCGCCGCCGCTGCCGCCGAAGCACTCGTCGTCGGAGTTCAGCAGCACCTCATAAGTGCCGGCAAAGGGAACGCCGATTCGGTAATTCTCACGTCTGACGGGGGTAAAGTTGCACACTGCGATTATTTCTTTTTGGTCTTTATCCTTGCGCCTGAAGGCTATTACGGAGTTTGAGTTGTCGTCGCTGACTATCCACTCAAAGCCCTCCCACGAAAAATCGTTTTGCCAAAGCGCGGGCGTTTTTTTATAAAATTCGTTGATCGTTTTTACAAATGACTTTAACTGTCTGTGCTTTTCATAATCGAGCAAGAGCCAGTCAAGCCCCTGTTCGTAGTTCCACTCGATAAACTGACCGAACTCCGTACCCATAAAGGTGAGCTTTTTGCCGGGGTGAGCCATCAGGTAGCAGAAGAACGACCTCACGGAGGCAAACTTTTCTTCATAAGAGCCGGGCATTTTGTTTATCAAAGAGCATTTGCCGTGAACAACCTCGTCATGGGATATGGGCAAAATGAAATTCTCAGAAAAAGCGTAGAAAAATGAGAACGTAAGATTTTTATGATTAAACTTTCTGAAATATCCGTCCAAAGAAAAATATTTAAGGCAGTCGTTCATCCAGCCCATGTTCCATTTAAAGTTAAAGCCGAGTCCGCCGTCGCAAACAGGCTTTGAAACCATGGGCCATGCCGTGCTTTCTTCGGCAATCATCAAGATGTCGCCATGCTCGGTGAAAAGAACGGTGTTTAATTTTTTGATAAAATCTATCGCCTCAAGGTTTTCGTTGGAGCCGTATTTGTTGGCGACCCACTGACCGTCCTCTCTGCCGTAGTCAAGATAAAGCATAGAGGCGACCGCGTCAACGCGCAGACCGTCTATGTGATATTTTTCTATCCAGAAAAGCGCGGACGACATCAAAAAGCTTCTGACCTCGTTTTTGCCGTAGTCAAACACCTTTGTGCCCCATTGCAGGTGCTCGCCCTTGCGAATGTCCTCATATTCGTAGCACGGCTCGCCGTCAAACTCATAAAGGCCGTGCGCGTCTTTGGGGAAGTGCGCCGGCACCCAGTCTAAAATAACGCCTATGCCGTTTTGATGAAATTTGTTTATGAGATACATGAGATCCTTCGGCTCGCCGTAGCGCGAGGTGGGGGCAAAATAACCCGTGACCTGATAGCCCCATGAGCCGTCATAAGGGTATTCGCCGAGCGGCAAAAACTCAACGTGGGTGTAGCCCATGTCTTTAACGTAATCACACAGCGAATCCGCAAGCTCGCGGTATGAGTAAAAGCTGCCGTCGCCGTGCCTTTTCCATGAGCCGGCGTGAACCTCATAAATATTCATCGGTCTGTCATATGCGGGCTTCGCTTTTCTCTCTTTGAGCCATGCGGAGTCGCTCCACTCGAAGCCGTCAAGCTCATAAAACTTTGAAGCGGTGGCAGGTCTTGTCTCTGCGTGAAAAGAGTAGGGGTCGGCTTTCATTATAAGTCTGCCGTCGCGCGAAAGAACGGAGTATTTGTAAATATCAAACTGTTTTATTCCGTCCGCGAAACCCTCCCATATTCCGCCGTCGGTAATTTTTTTCATGGGATTTTTTTGTGCGTCCCGTTAAAATCGCCGCCAACGCTCCCGCTCTCGGCATGAGGTGCCCAGGTGCGGAACACAACTCTGCCGTCATCACAGCGGTGCGCGCCGAGGAAGTCATGGGTCTTTGCGTTTGAGCCCTGATGAAACAAAAACACCGGGGTCTCATAGCTTTTTGGCAATTTTTTCTGCATTTTATGCACGTCCTTCCTCAGTAATATTGTTATTCAGCATATATTATAGCAAAAGATTTCTGAATATTCAATAGTTTTTGACTATTATATTCAAAAAATACAGTGCCCTGCCTTGCCGTCTTTGTATAGTTTGTTACAAAAAAGCTCTTTTTTCTCACATTGCCGCAAAATGCCGCAATTGTGCCGACCGATTGTTTAAAGCGGTTCATATAAGCAAAATACAATAAAAAAAGACCGTGCGTACATCACGATCTTATTTACAGTTTGATAATCGCCGTCGGCTTGGCGGCGATTTTATTTTTTCTTTTTTACGGCGCGAATAAATTCCGAAAGCTTAACCTGTTCTTCGTCATCCAAAAGTTCAATTGCGGAAGCCAGGTATGGATTGATTTGATTTTTCGGCTCGGCAAAAAAATCCTGCACGGATATACCGAGAGCAAAGCATATGTAAGAAAGTATTTCGACGGTCGGATTTTTCTTGCCCATTTCGAGGTCGCGCAGGTAGCTTTGTGAAACCCCGGCAAGATTAGCCAATTTATTTGTGCTGATGTTTTTTCTTTCTCTTAATTCAACTATTCTTTTTCCGACATCCATTTAATCACCACCTTGCACTATAGTAATCGTTATTGCGAAAAATAATTACATTTATAGTGTTGACACATTATAACTATAGTGATAAAATGTCATCACAATTGAAATAATTGCAGTTGTGAAAGGATGGAGGAGTAATGAAAAAAATAATATCGTTTACTTTAAGTTTGGTTTTGATTTTTTCTCTCGCCGCCTGCGGCAAAAAGAACTCGGACATTGGAACCGAAAAAGATTATGGGTCGCAGCAAGCTTCGGAAGATTCCGAGAGCGGGCAAAAAACGAAGTCCACTCTGATAGAGGTTCGAGATTTCAGTAACGGCTACGCTTGGGTGTTAACTTCCGATACATTAGAATGGTCACTTATTGATATAAGCGGCAAGGCTATATGTACCTCAACCGGAGAACCGCACGACATGAGCAAGGATGCGTGTTATGTAGAAGAATCCGGCGGTTATAAAATAATAAATAAAGACGGGAAAGTTGTCGCTTCTTCGGCAGACGGAAAGTTTGACGAGATTTTAGCCGCAGGCGATAATCTGTTTTTTGTTCACAAATACGAGAGCGGCATAGACGTTTCCGGTCACCTTTACGGTACGATAAATGAAAAAGGTGAGTTCGTTAACCAATTGAGAGAGTGCCCATACGGTCAAGTGTCGGAAACAGATATAAAATATATCGGCGGAAAAGCATTCCGACTAAGTCTTAATGCGCAAATTTATATGTCAAGCAACGATACGTACGTTTCAGGCGGTATCGCTATGCCCAATAACCCTGCGAATATAGGAGATACCTTATATGTTTATAACAAAAACATCATTCAGGTAGAAGGCAGCGACACCCAATATTATGACTATAAAGGCTATAAGAATGTCGCAATAAGTCCTGATGGCAAAATTGAAAAAGCTCCGGATTTTGATGCGGTTATAAACGGCATGCTTGTAAGAAAAGACTATGATGATCAATCTTTATCATTAACCGACCCGGCAACGGGTAAAACGTCTGTGTTTTCAAAATATGACGTCTATGAGTTTTATCGTGCCGACAACAACTTTTTGCTGGAGCTTAACGGCAAAGACGGAAACAAATATTTTACCGTCATAGACAAAAACTGCAATATGCTGTTTGAGCCTGTTATGGGCACCGGAGCCGAAGCAAACGACAACAGACTTGTTTTAAGCACAGACGAGGGATACTCGGTGCTCGACTACACGGGCAAGGTCATAATCCCTGTCGGGACATACAGCTCTATACGCTCTTTTAACAGCGGAATTGCGTGGGCGAAAAATTCTTCCGACCAATATGTCGGCATAGACGTAAACGGCAAAGTGGTTATCTCATAAAAAGCGTCAAGCGGAACCTATGACGCCGAAACGCTGAAAAGCTTTTGCTTTGACGCACAAACAAATCAAATTTCTTAAAAACATTGCATACAATAATTTCACTGTTATTAGTGCTTGATTTTTTGCTCTCTTTAATATATAATTTTTTTAATGTGTGAACGAGGGGAACTTAACCTCTCTTTATCTAAGGAGGAATTTGATGAAAGTCGGTGTAGTAGGTTACGGCGTAGTCGGCAAAGCCATGCACAAGCTTTTTCCCGATGCGGCGGTTTATGACGAGCCTTTGAATATCGGCGAAAGAGCCGAAATAAACAGTTGTGACGTATCTTTTGTATGCGTTCCCTCCCCCATGGCAGACGACGGGAGCTGCGACACTTCGATAGTTGAGGATTGCCTCGGCTGGATGGAGTCGGACGTCATTGTTTTGCGTTCAACCGTTCCCGTGGGATTCACGGACGCAATGGTTGAGAAAACAGGCAAGCACATTGTTTTTCAGCCCGAATATCTCGGTGAAACGGTGGCTCACCCGTTTGTTGATATGAGCAACCGCGGCTGGGTTTCGCTCGGCGGCGAACGCTACGGCGTTGATAAGGTTATAGACCTTTATCACACAGTTTATAATGCGTATATCGAATACCATATAACAGACGCAAAGACCGCAGAGCTTGCAAAATATATGGAAAATTCTTTCTATGCCGTTAAAGTTACTTTCTGCAACGAAATGTTTGACGTTGCCGAGGCTATGGGCGTTGATTATAACGAGCTCCGCGAGGTATGGCTTGCGGACCCGAGAATTTGCAGAAGTCACACGCTTGTTTATCGCAACAAACGCGGCTACAGCGGCAAGTGCCTGCCCAAAGACACAAATGCAATAATTTATCAGGGCAACAAGCTCGGTGTGGATATGAAGCTTATGGAAAGCGTAAGAGAAAAGAACTATATCTACCACCCCGAACTTAAAAAGCCGACAAAATAAACAAATCGGCATATAAAAAAACAAAGCTATAATTCGCATCGGTAAACGCCGAGTGTGAATTATAGCTTTTTCTTTAATGATTAACTTTTTTGCTCTGTATCAAATGCTTTATGTTTATGCAAGCGCTTTGCCGAGAGCTTCGCAAGCCGCGCAGGCTTCGTCATCGGGTGCATCGTTGCAGGTTACGCTGTCGCAGGCAAGAACTGCGCCGTCCTGCGTGCAGGTCTCCTCCCAGTTTCTCATCCATTCGCCGTCGCCCCAGCCGTATGAGCCGAAAAGCGCAACCTTTTTGCCGCCGAGCTTTGGCTCGCAGGCAATAAACATCGGTTCAAATTCGCTCTCTTCAAGCTGTTCAACACCCATTGAGGGACAGCCGAAAGCGATTGCATCAAATCCGTCAACCATATCCTCGGTGAACTCTGCCGCGGTGTAAGTCGAAACCTCTGCGCCTGCCGCCGCCGCGCCGTCGGCTACCTTTTGCGCCATTGCCTCGGTGTTGCCTGTGCCGCTCCAATAAACTACTGCTATTTTACTCATAATAAAAACCTCTTTCTTTATAATAATGCCGAGCCTTGCCTATGCGGCAACCGTCAGCTGTAATACCGTTCTGCCTTGGCTCCAGAGCCTTGTGTAGACCTCGGTGCATTTTTTAAACTTGTCAAATGTCTTTTTTGCGCTGCACTCGTCACAATAGACCTTCCAGCAACCTGTGCATTTGCAGTTTTTGCCCGAGTTTTGTATAAACCCTATTACATCGCCCAAAGGATAGCCAAGAAAAATGCCTATTTCATGCGGAAAATCGCCGCCATGCGAAAATCTTTCTTTTAATTTTTTCAAAACCGCCTCGGTCGAAAAATCCGTATATCCGCATTTTTTCAAAAACGAACGCACTCGCGCGTCTTCTAAAATTTTGCCGAGTGCGCCCGCTCGGTAGACGTAAACAAGCGCGCTTTTTTCATCTTCTTTAAGCACAAAAAAGCGAATACCCGATGAATACAGCACTCCGCCCCACTCTGATAAATTCTCTTTCAGCTCGCATTTGCCGCAAAGGGCGCAGTTAAACAAGCTGCCTGTTTTTAACGAAGCCAGAGTAGGGGCACAGTTTTTAATCAGGTATTTTTCAAACATAAATTTCTCCTTTAGTTAGCCACGACTAACTCATGGGTTTAAAAGTGGCGGCTTGGTTAGTTGCCGCTAACTGTATAATAGCATACATGATTATTATTGTCAATATGCTTTTACAAAAAATTATTCGGCACTGCTGTTTATCGTTCTCTTTTGCAGCCGCAAGCAAAAAAGCTATAACCGCACAGGCAACCGCCGATGTGATTATAGCTTTAATCAGGCTGATATTATATAAGGTTTTCGCTGAAATCTATTTCTATCTTTTTGTGGTCTATGCGTATCTGCTCATATTTGACCCCGGCAGCGTCAAACATTCTTTTAGATGAGCGCACGCTGTCGCTTTTGCCGTATTTATCCGAAATATAAAGCACCTTTTTTATGCCGCTTTGAATTATCGCCTTTGCACACTCACAGCAAGGGAAAAGCGCAACATAAATCGAGCAGCCCTCAAGGCTTGTGCCGCGGTTATTGAGTATTGCATTGAGCTCCGCATGGCAAACATAGGGGTACTTTGTCTCGTAGCTGTTTTCGCCCTCGCGCTCCCAGGGGAACTCATCGTCACTGCAGCCTATCGGCAGACCGTTGTAGCCTATCGACATTATTTTTTTGCTCTCGTTGACTATGCACGCGCCGACCTGCGTGTTCGGGTCCTTGCTTCTCTTTGCCGCGAGCAGCGCTATCCCCATAAAATATTCGTCCCACGAGATATAATCTTTGCGTTTTGGCATAAAAAGACCCCTTTTCGGCGGATTTATAATGCTATTCTAACACAGACAAATAAATTTTTCAACAATCTGTAAATTTTATAAAAACCGATTGTATAAAATTTTTATTCGTGATATAATTAAACGGTTAATATTGCATACGTGCGGCTTTGCCGCTTTAAGCACAGCAGATTTCTATGAAGTAAGGAGATCAATATGGGTTTAGTAAAATTACTTTTTGGGGATTACTCTAAAAAAGAAGTTAAAAGAGTTACCCCGTTAAAAAACAAGGTTCTTGCCCTTGAAGAAGAGTATGCCGCTCTTTCGGACAGAGACCTTCAGGCAAAAACTCCCGAGTTTAAAGAGAGACTCAAAAACGGCGAAACGCTTGACGATATTTTGCCGGAGGCTTTTGCCGCCTGCCGCGAGGCTTCGTGGCGTGTGCTCGGCATGAAGCACTTCCCGGTTCAGATAATCGGCGGCATCATTTTGCACCAGGGCAGAATCGCCGAGATGAGAACAGGTGAAGGCAAAACGCTCGTTGCAACTCTGCCGGCATACCTCAACGCTCTTTCGGGTGACGGCGTTCACATTGTTACCGTCAACGATTATCTTGCACGCCGCGACTCGGAGTGGATGGGCAAGGTCTATCGCTTCATGGGTCTTTCGGTCGGCCTTATCGTTCACGGCCTCACCAATGAAGAGAGACAGGCGGCTTACAACGCCGACATAACCTACGGCACAAACAACGAGATGGGCTTTGACTATCTTCGTGACAACATGGTTCCCTACAAAGAGCAAAAGGTTCAGCGCGGTCATAACTTTGCCGTTGTGGACGAGGTTGACTCGATTCTTATTGATGAAGCGAGAACACCGCTTATCATATCCGGCAGAGGCGACCAGTCAACAGAGCTTTATACAATGGCTAATAACTTTGCCATGACCCTTAAAATGTCAAAGGTTAAAGAGATTCAGTCCAAAGAAAACGCAGAGGACGTTGCGGACGGCGACTTTATTGTTGATGAAAAAGCAAGAACCGCAACCCTTACAAAATCCGGCGTTGAAAAGGCGGAGAAATATTTTAATCTCGATAACCTCATGGACGCCGAAAACATGACAATTCAGCACCACATCAACCAGGCAATCAAGGCAATCGGCGTTATGCAAAGAGACATTGACTATGTTGTTAAAGACAATCAGGTGCTTATTGTTGATGAATTTACCGGCCGTATCATGCTCGGCAGACGCTATAACGAGGGCCTGCACCAGGCAATCGAGGCAAAAGAGGGCGTTAAGGTTGAACATGAGAGCAAAACTCTTGCAACAATCACTTTCCAAAACTACTTCCGCCTTTATAAAAAGCTTTCGGGTATGACGGGTACGGCAATGACCGAGAGCCAGGAGTTTAACGAAATCTACTCTCTCGACGTTGTAGAGATACCCACCAACAAGCCGATGATTCGTCAGGATTACCCGGATGTTGTTTATAAAACAGAAAAAGCCAAGTACGAGGCAATAATCAAGCAGGTTATTGAGTGCCACGAAAAAGGTCAGCCCGTGCTTGTAGGTACTATATCAATCGAAAAATCAGAGGTTCTCAGCAAGCTTCTTAAAATGCGCGGCATTAAGCATGAGGTGCTCAACGCCAAGTTCCACGATAAAGAGGCAGAAATTGTTGCCCAGGCAGGTAAGTTCGGCGCGGTCACAATCGCAACAAACATGGCAGGCCGCGGTACCGACATTATGCTCGGCGGTAACTCCGAATTTTTGGCAAAGGCAGAGATGCGCCGCCTCGGATATTCCGAAGAATTGATTGTTGAAGCAACCGGCTTTGCAGAGACAAACAACGAAGATATAATCAAGGCGAGAGAAGAATATCAAAACCTTGAGAAAAAATATAAAGACACCATTAAGGACGAGGCGGACAAGGTTCGCGAGGCGGGCGGTTTATTCATAATCGGCACAGAGCGCCACGACTCACGCCGAATAGACAACCAGCTGCGCGGACGTGCCGGCAGACAGGGCGACCCCGGTGCAAGCCGCTTCTACCTCTCGCTTGAGGACGACCTTATGAGGCTCTTCGGCGGCGAGAGACTGTCTAACATGATGAACGCGCTCAACACCCCCGATGATATGCCGATAGAGTCAAAGATGGTTTCAAAATCCATCGAGAGTGCGCAGAAGAAGAAAGAGGGTCAGAACTTCGCAATCAGAAAGAACACCCTCCAGTACGACGACGTTATGAACCGCCAGAGAGAGCTCATCTACGGTCAGCGTAACAGAGTTCTTGACGGTGAGGAGTTAAAGCCCGCAATCCTCAAGATGATGGAAGAAACCATAAACGAATCGGTAGACTTCTATTGCTCCGACGCTTTGCCCAAGGAGGAATGGAATGTTGCGGGTCTTCGCAGCAAATTCAAGGGCTGGCTCACAACCGATGACGACTTCCCGAATGACGAGCTTGACAGAGAAGAGACAAAGAAAACGCTCTATGAGCGCGGCGAGGCTCTTTATAACGAGAGAGAGCAGGAGCTCGGTGACGAAATAATGAGAAGCCTTGAAAGAATGGTACTTCTCAGAAACGTTGACTCCAAGTGGATGGATCACATCGACAACATGGACGAACTTAGAAGAGGTATAGGTCTCAGAGCCTACGGTCAGCAAGACCCGATCGTTGCCTACCGTATGGAAAGCTACGATATGTTTGACGAAATGAGCGAATCCATAAGAGAAGAAACAGTCAGACAGATGCTCACCATTCGCATAAAAACAAAAGAAGAAACCGAAAGAAAGCAGACCGCTAAAATAACAAGCGAGTCCGGTGCTTCGGACGGAAGCGAAAAAGGCAGAACCGTCAGAAAGGGCAAAAAAGTAGGCCCTAACGACCCCTGTCCCTGCGGCAGCGGCAAAAAGTATAAAAAATGCTGCGGCGCTCCCGGTAAAAAGACAGACTGATTGAGCTGCCGATAAATTCGGCACAACCTTAAATTAAAAAGCTATGATTCGCAAACGGCGGCTAAAATATACCGAATGTGAATTATAGCTTTACTTTTTATCGGCACTCGGCATTGTTCTTGACAATGATTTTTTGCTTTGCTAAAATAAGACCTATCATAAAACAAAGGCGGTAATAAAAGTGAAAAAATTTATTTGCATCGTTCTTGCGCTAACGCTTGTTTTCGGCTCATCCCTTGCCATCGGAGCTTTTGCAAAAGAGAGCGAAAAAGCAACGGGTTTTGCCGTAGCTTCGGATATTCACTATGTCACACCCACCAAAAATGCGAATTCCACACCTGCGGACGAGGGAATAGAAACCACCTTTAACTCGGAGGGCGATTCGCTTTATAATCAGAGCGGCTTTATCATTGACGAGTTTTTGCGGCAGTGCGCCGAAAACCCCGATTGCCGCTTTGTGCTGATAACGGGCGACCTCGCAACTCACGGCAGAGATTTCGCCTCAGAGCATGAGGCTCTTGCCGCAAAATTCAGAAAATTTGAAAACGAAACCGGCAAACAGGTCTATGTTATAAACGGCAATCACGACAACACCTCAAAGGGCGTTATAAGCCACAAGGAGTTTGTCTCGATTTATCACGAGTTCGGTTATGACGAGGCTCTTTCCACCGATGAGGGAACCTGCTCATACAGCGTCAACTTAGACGATGAGTACACCCTTGTCGCCTTTGATTCCTGCGACGAGAGATACAGAGTTGTACCCAACAACGACCTTTCGAGAATGAATTGGGCAGTTAAGCAAATCAGAAAAGCCAAATCAGAAGGCCGCAAGGTCATTATGATAATGCACCACAATCTTTTGGAGCATAACCCCTATCAAAAAATCACAGAGAAAAATTATGTTGTCGATACACCCTATTCGTTTGCGGGGCTGCTTGCCGACCTCGGCGTAAAGCTTGTTTTTACGGGTCATACACACAGAGAGAACGTCACGTCATACACAAGCTTTGCAGGCAACACGGTTTATGATTTTTCTATGCCGAGCCTTGGCAATTTTCCGGCTGAGTATAAATTTGTTAAAATAACCGATGAAGAAATAAATTACGAAACCAAAAAAATAGAGCATATTGACGCAGATAAGCTTGCCGAAGTCTGCAAGGGCTTCAGCGATGAGGATATTGCTCTTATGAAAAACGATTTTCAGCAGTACACATGGAATAAATCGTTTAAATATTATTCTGAAACACTCAGCGAAGATATTTCGCCCGAGCTTCTCGGCGTTGAGGAATCAAGCGCGCTTTACGGCAGGCTGAAGCTTGTCACGGACGGAATAAAAGAGATGTTCAACACGCCGATTTATGCCGAGGGCGGTATTCGGGATCAGGCGGCAGAGTACGGGCTTACCGTTCCGCAGAGCGATTATCAAACGCTTTGCGAGGCACTGACCACCGCCGTGCTCAGGTGCAAAATAGGCGAAAAGGTCTATTCGCAGGATTCGGACGACTTTAATCTGATTATAAAGCTCCTCGCTTTTTCTGTTCGCAAGTCTGCGGCAGACGCGGCGGACGAAGATATATTATCCGATGCCAACGCACTTTTGCAAAAGCTCGGCTACAACGGAACGGCTGCCGACAATATGCTCAAAAATTTCAGCGAAAAATACGGCTATGCAACACCGGAGGAAAAAGAAGCTCTCTCGGTTGCGTTTGCCCTTTTCGGCGGATATTGCAGCGAAACAGACGGAGTGGATAACCGCAGCGGAACAATCCCCGGCTACGGAATAAAAGAGGGAACGCAGAATAAATTTGTTGCGATGTTTGAAAACACGGCGCGCGAAATTATAAAAATAATCAAAAAGCTGCTTTCGGTTTTTGTTCCGATGCCCATAAAATAAATAAATTATATGCAGGTTACCCGTCAAACGCAAAAAGCTTTGGCGGGTAACTTTATTTTTGCTTGACTTTTATGGCAAAAGGTTTATAATAAAACCGTGGTTAGCTCTCACTAACTAAATGTGGGAGCATATTTTAAAGCTATGGGTTAGTCAAATCTAACCAAAGGGGTTGAGTTATATGCAAAAAATCACGCTTAAAATAGGCGGCATGGCGTGCGGAATGTGCGAGGCGCATATCAACGACGCCGTAAGAAAAAATTTCAAAGTCAAAAAGGTCACGTCGTCCCACGGCAAGGGGCTGACCGAGATAATATGCGAAAACGATATTGACGAAGAAAGCCTTAAATCCGTCATTCAAAAAACGGGCTACCGATTGATTGAGATAACCAAAGAGCCTTATGAGAAAAAGGGTTTTTCGCTGTTTCATAAAAAATAAGAGAGGTGCATTATGGAGATTGTAAAATTTGATAAAGTAAGCCGCATCTACACAAGCGGCGACCATGAGCTTCGCGCTCTTGACAATGTGGATATGACGTTGGACGAAGGCAAATTTGTGAGGGTCGGCCCCAGCGGCGCGGGCAAAAGCACTCTTTTGAATTTGCTCGGCGGGCTTGACAGCCCTACGGACGGAAAAATATTTGTTGAGGGCAAAGATATTTCAAAGCTCTCGGACGACGAGCTTGCGGACTACCGCGCGCAGACTGTTGGTTTTGTTTTTCAGTTTTATAACCTTGTGCCCACCCTCACGGTGCATGAGAATGTCGCGCTTGTAAAAGAAATTGTGCCAAACTCCTTTTCGGCAACAAAAATGATAGAAGAGGTCGGCCTTTCCGACCATTTAAAGAACTTTCCGGCAGAGCTCTCCGGCGGAGAGCAGCAGAGGGTTTCTATTGCGCGTGCGCTTGCAAAAAATCCTAAAATTCTGCTTTGCGACGAGCCGACGGGTGCGCTGGATTCCGAAACGGGCGTAATGGTTTTGAAACTGCTTCTTAAAATGGCGCGCGAATACGGCAAAACTATTGTTATTGTTACTCACAACCAAAACATTGCCAAAATGGCAGATGTTGTTTTGCGCGTTAAAAACGGAAAAATCATCGCAAAAGAAGAGCAGCCCGATCCCTTGAGCGCAGACGATATAGATTGGTAAAAGGGGTGAACATATGCTTTTTAAAAAATTATGGCGCACAATGGGGCTTTATAAAGCGCAGTTTATATCCATGATAATTATGATTGCCCTCGGCGTCGGGGTGTTTGTCGGCTTCAACATGGAATGGATGACGATAGACAAAAACACCTCCTCTTTTTTTGAAGAAACAAATTTTGCGGATTACAGAATATACTCCGATGAGGGCTTCGGCAAGGATGACCTTGAAAAAATATGTGCCGTTAAGGGTGTTGACGGAGCGTCGCGTTTTCTCGATGTCAATACAGAGGTCAAGGGTGCAAACGGCAACAGCCTTGCCCTGAGCGTAACTGAAAACGAGAATGTCTCGGGCGTGTATTTTGTTGACGGCGAAGAATATGACCCGCAAAGCGAAAACGGCATATGGCTCAGCGACAGATACGCAAACGCGAACGACATATCTTTGGGCGATAAAATGACGCTTGTTTATAAAAACATTGAATTCGACGGTACGGTGAAAGGGCTTATAAAAGCAAGCGAGCATATGATTTGCGTGCGTGACGAGAGCCAGCTTATGCCGGACTACTCAACCTACGGCTATGCCTATATTTCACCGAAAATGTATGAAAAAACATTGGGCACGGCATATTATCCGCAGCTCAATGTCATAAGCAAAGAGGATAAAAAGGATTTTATGGAATCCGCAGAAAAGGCACTCGGCAGAACGACGCTTATTTTGACAAAGGACGAAAATATATCCTACTCCGGCTCAAAGGGCGAAATTCAAGAGGGGCAGACTATGGGCTCGGTTCTGCCCGTGCTGTTTTTGCTCATTGCCGTGCTGACCATGGTCACCACAATGCACCGCCTTGCGGCAAAAGAAAAAACGCAGATAGGCACCTTTAAGGCTCTCGGATTTAAAGATAAAAAAATAATCCGCCACTATTCCTCATATGCCTTTATAATAGGGCTTACGGGTACGGTTTTGGGTGTTGCAATCGGCTGTGCGCTTGCGTGGATGATTATGAATCCCTCGGGAACAATGGGCGCATATATGGATATGCCGAGCTGGAAATTGTATATGCCGTGGTACTGCTGCCTTATGCTTGCCGGCATAATCGCAATGCTGACGTTTATAGGCTTTCTCTCTGTCAGAAAAATGCTTAAAGGCACTGCCGTGGACGCACTGCGCCCCTATACCCCCAAAAAGGTTAAGCCGATGCTGATAGAGAAAACGTCGCTTTTCCACAAGCTCTCCTTCGGCACAAGGTGGAATTTGCGTGATATAATGCGCCACAAATCCCGAACGGCAATGAGCCTTATTGGCATTTGGGGCTGCATGACGCTCATAGTCGGCTCAATGGGCATGAGAGACACAATGATGTCTTTTTTGAACACATACTATGACGAGGCAATGAATTATTCCTCGCGCATCTATATTGCCGAGAATGCTGACAGAGGTGAAAGAAACAGCCTCATAGATAAATACAGCGGTGACTGGAGCGCTTCGGTGAGCGTGCAGATAGAGGACGACAAAGCCGTTTCTCTCGATGTGTACAGCGTTAAAAACGGATTGCTCCGCTTCCCGGGGAAAGACGTTGACTTTTTGAATATAGGCGATGACGGCGCATATATCTGCCGCAGAATTGCCGATGAATACAATCTTTCGGTCGGCGATAAATTTCGCGTCAGTCCTTACGGCTCCGACAAGGAATATGAAATGACCGTCAGCGACATAGCGTACAGCGTATCGGAAAATATTGTCGTCAGCCCCGCCTACGCGCAAAAGGTCGGTATACCCTATACGGTCGATTCGGTCTATACAAAAACCGATAAGTCCGACATAGCGTTAAGCGACACAATAAAATCCGTGCAGTCAAAGCAGATGGTTATTGACTCGTTTGACTCCTTTATGGAGCTTATGAACACCATGATATTCGTTCTGGTTCTCGGGGCAATGCTTTTGGGAGTGGTTGTTCTCTACAACCTCGGCGTTATGAGCTACACCGAGCGATACCGCGAAATGGCAACGCTGAAGGTGGTCGGGTTTAAAGATAAAAAAATCGGCAGGCTTTTGATAACGCAAAACCTGTGGATGTCTGTAATCGGGGTTTTGATAGGGCTTCCGTCCGGCGTGTTTGTGCTGAGCTATCTTATGAAAGAGCTTGCGAGCGAATACGAGCTTAAAATTCATCTCGGCCCCGCAACCTACATAGCAGGCATTGCGCTGACCTTCGGCGTGTCAATGCTTGTGAGCGTGGCGGTTGCCAAAAAGAATAAAAAAATAGATATGGTTGAAGCACTCAAGAGTGCCGAATAAAAAGCAAAAGCTATAATTCACGTCGGTAAATTATACCTGTGAATTATAGCTTCTTTTTAGTTATGCGGTTATCAGTCGGCGATGATTTCACCCATCATGCCGGGTTTTGCAAACGCGGCGTTTGATTCGTCCGTATCAATGTGCATTGCAAGGGCGTATTTGGGGCTTACTCTTACAACGACGTCGCCGAAAACAAGGCTTCTGCCGTCCGAATCCACCTTAACGCTTACAATCTGCTTATCCTCAATGCCGTATTTTTTCGCATCCTCGGGCGTAGCATGGATGTGGCGCTTTGCAACGATAACGCCCTCGGCAACATCTATTTCACCTGCGGGGCCTACGATTTTGCAGGCGCCGCTGCCCTTTATGTCGCCGGATTCGCGGCAGGGAGCGTCAACGCCGATAGACCTTGCGTCGCTTGCAGAAAGCTCTATCTGTGTGTCGGGGCGAACAGGTCCGAGAATAGAAACCTTGGGGAACGAGCCCTTTGAGCCTATAACCTGAACTCTCTCTTCGCACGCAAACTGACCGGGCTGCGAAAGATCCTTTTTCTTCGTCAGCTCATATCCTTTGCCGAAAAGCGTTTCAAGGTCCTTTTGCGACACATGGACGTGCCTTGCGGATGTTTCAATCAATACTTCTTTACTCAATTTTAAAAACCTCTTCTCTATTTAGACGGAGCAGCCTCCGTTCATTACCACTTAATGTCAAACTCCTGGATAATGCCGAAAGGAGCGGTAATGCCGCCGAAAGAGGAGACATGAAGCTTCCATACAAAGTCATATTTTGCATGAGTTACATGACCTGTTTTAGCGTCAATATCAGCAACTATCGTGCCGTTTGAGAAACCTATCGAAACATCTCCGAGCATCTTTTTAAATGCGCCTGCATTATCATAAATTGACTGAACTGAAACGATTGAAACCGCCTTTGCGTGGTGACCCGAGCCGTGAACGGTGTTGCCTGTGAGCGCGTCGTCAAGGATTTTGATTGTGACGGTATATACGCCGTTCTTCTCACTTATCTTAGCGTCTTTAATGTCGGCCGTTGTGAGCTTGCTTGACCAAGATTCGTTCTCAACGGGGAAAATCTTGTTTTTATCCGCCCTTGAGGTTGCGGTTACGCCGCTTTTTTCTTTGTTGACGCCCATGTTGGATTCAATAAGCTTATTTACGGTTCCTTTGAATGCACCGAGTGAGCCAAGCTCAACGCTTGCCGCCTGATAGTTCTTTTCGAGTGTTTGGGTTACCGATTTTGCGCTCGGCTTAACGTCGTTTATCGACTTGTTGAAATAATCGAGAATTTCCTGCTTTGATGCCGGAGCCTTGTTTGCGCCCCCGGCCTTGCCCTTGTTTGTGTTCGCCGCCGTGCCGCTTGCGCTGCCGGTCTGCTGTGTGCCGCCGGTTGAATCCGCGGCGTCCGACGAATCGCCGGGCTGAGAGAGCTGCTCCTCTCCGCTGTCTGCGGGGGCTTCGCTGCCGGAGGCATTATCACCGGCATAGTCGCCCTGTGCGGGCAGAGCCGATTGCGCGTTTTTTGAGTATGACTCCGCAATCGAAATGTTGGTATCCGAAAAAACACCCAGGCATTTGCCGAGCGTGACCGCAACGAGCGCAACGCAGCAAACAAGGGAGATACATTTAATCACGGTAGTTTTAATATCGCTCGAGGATTCCTGCGATTCATTTGTTTCTTGTTGAAGATTGTTTTTATTTTCTTCCATAAGAAAGCCTCCTAAATTAAAACATTCAAACACATTATACGGCATTTTTCTCCGTTTTGCAACAGATTTCGGTTTAATTTATCTGTTGTTAAAAAATGTATATGATAAAAAGAATCAGTGCGGCATAAAAAAGTGCAAGAGCCATCAGCCATTTGTCGTGAAAAATGACCGAAATCGGGTCGCCGTCTGAATCGCCCTCAAGGGTCAGGCTGTATTTCATGCAGATTATGACAACAAGAGGAATAGTGAAAATAATTTTGTCCGAATACATTGCCACCGTGCCGGAATCCACGCACCACAGCGAATAAAAAACTATACCCAACCCCAGTGTCATATACATATTTTTATCAAGAAAGCTGCGGTTGTAAAATTTTAAAACCTTTCTGGTTGTGCCGCCGCTGCCGCCAAGCTCTCCTCTGCGCTTGCCGAGTCCCATATAAAACGAAAACGCCATCACCGTGAGATAAAGCCAGTTCGATACGGGAATATCGGTTATCGCCGAGCCGTAAATAAGCCTTATCAGATAGCCGGAAACAAGAATGAGTATATCTGCAAGCACAACGTTTTTAAGACCCAGGCTGTACCCAAGATTGAGCGCGATATATCCCACAGTCAAAACCCAAGCGAGGATGTTTGTTTTGCACACAAACCAATTTATTGCCATGGCACAGGCAAAAAGCAAAACGGCAAAAACGATTGCTGACGGTTTTCTTATTTTTCCGCTTGCGATAGGTCTGTTGCATTTCGTGGGATGCTTGCGGTCGTTCTCTGCATCGCAGATGTCGTTTATGATATAAACAACCGAGCTTATAAGGCAAAAAACACAAAATCCGCCTATGACGCTCAAAAGCTTTTGAATGTTGGTTATACTGCCGTTAAAAAAGATGGGCAAAAAAAGTATAAGGTTTTTTATGTAGTGCTTCGGGCGCATGAGCTTGATATAATTTTTCATTTCTTTACCCTCCTGCGATGAATTTTTACGCATATGCACTGCACCGTCAGTGCCGCCGCCATTATCAAAATCGGCAGCATGGGCAAATGGTAGCGCGGACCGCCGACAACAAGCATTGTTGTGCCCACAACCCCTGCCGAGGTGAATATAAACGGCATAAACGCCGCCGCTCTGCGCTTAACAAGCAAAATGATTATTGCCGCAAAGCCGAGGCAAAGCGTGAGAAGATAAAAAGCCTCTGTGTAAATGCTCGCAATGTCTGCAAGGCTCAGCGGTTCTGCGCTTTTGTGAAGCACCTTGTTTATTATGTCTTTATAAAACGCCGTACCCATGGTCTTAACGTCCTCGCCGTAAAAGGCAGAGCAGGCATAAGTATCCGAATACATTGTGACAAAAAACTTCTTCGGCATTAGTGCAAGGTATTTGCCGGGATTTTTCTTTATCCAATCCACCGCCTGCTTTTTATAAAAACCGCCGATTTCTTCATAGGTCATCTCGGCCTTTTCCTCCGGCGCAATATAGCCCGAATTGCCCTCTTCAAAAACGGAGTATTCCGATGTTCCGTCCGCACCGTCAAACGCGCCCATTATGAGGTTGTAGCTGCCTGTTGTAGATTGATACTCAAACCGACCGAACGAAATATATGTGAGCGTGCCTATGGTGCAAACCGCCAAAACAAAGCTCAAAACAAATGCCGCGGCGCGTTTTAAAGGCACGCGGTTGTTTATCAAAACCCATATACCGCCGACAAAAAAGACTATCGCGAGCGGTCTTACCCAGCCTGCAAAGGCAAGAAGCACACCGGATAATATAAAATTTATTCCCTTTTTGTTATAGAGCAGCGCAAACGCCGCAAATGCCGCCGCAGTGAATAAAAGATCGGTGTGAACAAAAGTAACTTCTGCCCAAAAAGAAGCACTGAGCGAAAAAATAATTATAAAGTAATACACCGTCTGCGAGCCGGGCAGGAGCTTTTTTAAAATATAACAACACGAAAAAAGTATGACGTAAACGCTGATAAAATTAAGCGCATAAACAGGAGCTATGCTCCCCGTCAGCTTTAAAAAGAGTATGAGTATATTAACAAGACCGTTGCCGAAAAGGTAGGTGTCGTGAATATTAAGCTTTGACGGATACCACACTCCGTTTTCGTATGCGTTTTTTGCAAGGTCAACATACTGCTTTGCGTCCGACGTTGGCTCGGAAATGTGAGTGAAGAGCAAAAAAAGCTGGATACAAGCCATAACCGCAACGCATATTGCGCTGATTATTTTAAGAACCTTGTTATATTTTTGCGAATCTATATTCAGCACGTCAAGCTCTCTTGCCGCGCGCACGTCAAAAATCTGACGAAAAAACATAAAGCCACCCCGCAGAAAAAATATATCATTTTAAAGTATATCATAACAAAAAAACACTGTCAAACAGTGCCCGCAAAAAGCAAAAGCGGCGCGTCATATCATTTTTTATATGCGAATATATCGTTATACATATAATATATCAGATATTCTATTGATTTTTTCGACAGCGTATGATATAATTTTTTAGTATTGAAATTGATATTTATTTAACAATTTTGGTGGCTACATTTTTGAAGGAGGAGAAAACTTAAATGCTCAAAAAAATCAGCAAAATCCCTTTCAGGGGCACTCCCGAGCAAGAGGCACAGCTCAGAGCTGTCATAGAAGAGTGTAAGGACGACAAAAGCCTTCTTATGCACGTTATGCAGCAGGCTCAGGGAATCTACGGATATCTTCCGATTGAGGTTCAAAAGATGATCGCGGACGGCATGGGCGTTCCGGTAGAAAAGGTCTACGGCGTTTCTACTTTCTACGCACAGTTTGCGCTCTCACCCAAGGGCGAATACAACATATCCGTATGCCTCGGAACAGCTTGCTACGTTAAGGGCGCACAGAGTCTGCTTGATAAAATCACCGAGATTCTCGGCGTAGGCGCTGGCGAATGCTCCGACGACGGCAGATTTTCTATCGAGGCGTGCCGCTGCATAGGCGCTTGCGGTCTTGCTCCCGTTCTTACCGTCAACGACGAAGTTTACGGCAAGCTCACGGCAGACGACATTAGCGGTATCCTTGCAAAATACACAGCATAAATATGCGAGAGCTTTCGTTAAATATTCTTGACGTTGCTCAAAACTCAATATCCGCCGGTGCGTCTTTGGTTGAGATAAACGTTATCGAACAGGATTTTGACAGCACTTTGACCGTTGAAATAAAAGACAACGGCTGCGGTATGGACGGCGAAACACTCAAAAAAGTGCAGGACCCGTTTTATACGACCCGAACGACAAGAAAAGTCGGCATGGGCATACCGCTTTTTAAAATGGCGGCGGAAATGACGGGCGGCAGCTTTGAAATAAGCTCCGAGGTCGGCAAAGGCACCCTTGTCAGGGCAGTCTTTAAGACCGACAATATCGACTTTACCCCTTTGGGCGACGTTGATTTTACAATAGTCACGCTTGTTACCATGAACACGGCAATAGATTTTATCTATCGCTTCAAAAAGAACGAAAAGGAGTTCGTTCTGTCTACACGGCAGTTAAAAGAAATACTCGGCGGCGTTCCGCTGAGCGAGCCGGAGGTCACGGTGTGGCTTAAAGATTATTTGAAGGAACAGACACAAATTATCCGCGGAGGTGTTATTTAAGTGAAAACACTTGAAGAATTGATGGCAATTAAAGCAAGAGCCGAGAAGCAGATGAATGTCAGAGAAGAAGAGGGCGCAGGCATACGCATTGTTGTAGGCATGGCAACCTGCGGTATCGCCGCAGGCGCAAGACCCGTTCTCGGCGGCTTTGTTGAAGAAGTGGCAAAAAGAGGACTTAAAAACGTATCTGTCAACCAGACAGGCTGCATCGGCATGTGCCAGTATGAGCCGATAGTTGAAGTTTTTGAAGAAGGCAAAGAAAAAGTAACATATATAAAGATGACTCCCGAAAAAGTGGCGCGTGTTGTTGCCGACCACATTGTAAACGGCAACCCCGTTGTTGATTACACGGTAGCATCACTTGACAAATAAGGAGGATAAGCAAATATGTATCGTTCCCACGTTCTTGTCTGCGGCGGTACCGGCTGCACTTCCTCTAACAGTGCGGCTATCATCGAAGCTCTTGAAAAAGAGATCGAGGCAAAGGGACTCAAAGATGAAGTAAAGGTTATCAAAACAGGCTGTTTCGGTCTTTGCGCGCTCGGCCCGGTTATGGTCGTTTACCCCGAGGGCTGTTTTTACAGCGAGGTTAAGGTCGAGAACATTCCCGAAATAGTTGAGGAGCATCTTCTCAAGGGCAGAATTGTTAAGCACCTGCTTTATGATGAGACGGTTCAGACCGAAAGCATCAAATCAATTAACGAAACCAATTTCTATAAAAAACAAAAGAGAGTTGCTCTTCGCAACTGCGGCGTTATCGACCCCGAGAATATCGAAGAATACATCGCTATGGACGGTTACCAGGCTCTCGCAAAAGCTCTTACAGAGATGACTCCGGAGGACGTTATAAACGTTGTTAAAGAGTCGGGACTAAGAGGGCGCGGCGGCGGCGGATTCCCCACAGGTCTTAAATGGAGCTTCACCGCCAAAAACGAAGCCGACCAAAAATATGTTGTCTGCAACGCCGACGAGGGCGACCCCGGCGCGTTTATGGATCGCTCCGTTCTTGAGGGCGACCCCCACTGCGTTATTGAGGCAATGACAATCTGCGGCTATGCAACGGGTGCGACAGAGGGCTATATTTACGTCCGCGCAGAGTACCCGATAGCTGTTCACAGACTTGAAATTGCCATTAAGCAAGCAAAAGAATACGGCCTTTTGGGCAAAGATATATTCGGCTCGGGCTTTGATTTTGACCTTCATATCCGTCTCGGTGCAGGCGCATTCGTCTGCGGCGAAGAAACCGCGCTTATGACCTCTATCGAGGGCAACCGCGGCGAACCGAGACCCAGACCCCCCTACCCGGCGGTCAAGGGACTTTTTGCAAAGCCCACAACAGAAAACAACGTTGAAACCTTTGCAAACATTCCGCAGATTATTCTTCACGGCGCAGAGTATTTCAACTGCATGGGCACAGAAAAATCAAAAGGCACAAAGGTATTTGCGCTCGGCGGCAAAATCTGCAACACGGGTCTTGTTGAGATCCCCATGGGCACAACCCTTCGTGAAATCATAGAGGACATCGGCGGCGGTATTCCGAACGGCAAAAAGTTCAAAGCCGCACAGACGGGCGGTCCCTCCGGCGGATGTATCCCGGCCTCTTTAATAGACACCGAAATCGACTATGACAACCTCACCGCAATCGGCTGCATGATAGGCTCCGGCGGACTTATCGTTATGGATGAGGACAGCTGCATGGTTGACATTGCAAAGTTCTTCCTCGATTTCACGGTTGACGAATCCTGCGGCAAATGTACTCCCTGCCGTATCGGCACAAAGAGAATGATGGAAATTCTCGAAAAAATCACAAGCGGCAAAGGTACGCTTGAGGATATAGACGAGCTCGAAAGCCTTGCTTCTTATATCAAAGACAATTCGCTTTGCGGCCTCGGTCAAACAGCCCCCAACCCCGTTTTGGCAACGCTTCGCTTCTTCCGTGATGAATACATAGCTCACGTTGTTGACAAAAAGTGCCCCGCCGGCGTATGCAAGGCTCTGTTGAGCATTGTTATAGATCAGGATAAGTGCCGCGGCTGTACTCTTTGTGCAAGAAAATGCCCCGTCGGCGCAATCAGCGGAACAGTTAAAAATCCGCACTCTATCGACCCGGCAAAATGTATCAAGTGCGGCGTATGTATGGATAGCTGTAAGTTCGGCGCCATCTCAAAAAGATAATTAAAGGAGCGTGTCAGTAATGGAAATGGTAAATATTAAAATCAACGGCATGCCCTTGAGCGTGCCCGGCGGAATTTCTATCCTCGAAGCTGCAAGATATGCCGGCATAGATATTCCCACTCTTTGCTATATGAAAGAGATAAACGAAATCGGCGCCTGCCGTATCTGCATGGTTGAGGTCAAGGGTGCAAGAACTCTTGTTTCTGCCTGCGTTTTCCCCGTCAACGAGGGAATGGAAATTTTCACAAACTCCGAGAGAGTAAGAAATTCGAGAAAAATAACTCTTGAGCTCATTCTTTCAACACATAACCGCTCCTGCCTCTCATGCGTAAGAAGCGGAAACTGCGAGCTTCAGTCACTCTGCCTTGAATACGGCGTTGAGAGACCCGACCGCTATGACGGTGCAAAACCCGTATATGCGATTGACGACTCTATGCCCCACATGGTAAGAGATAACAACAAATGCGTTCTCTGCCGCCGCTGTGTTGCCGCCTGTGCAAACCAGGCAGTGTCTGTTATCGGCGCAAACGCAAGAGGATTTGACACTCATATCAGCTCGGCTTTTGAGCTTGACCTTGACAGCTACTCATGTATCGCCTGCGGTCAGTGCATAGTCAACTGCCCCACCGGCGCACTTTATGAGAAGGACGACACAGACAAGGTTCTTGCCGCTATCAACGACCCCGATAAATTCGTTGTTGTTCAGACCGCTCCGGCAGTCCGCGCGGCGCTCGGCGAAGAGTTCGGTTATGAAATCGGCACAGACGTTGAGGGCAAAATGGTTGCCGCTCTTCGCAGACTCGGCTTTGATAAGGTGTTTGACACAAACTTCTCTGCCGACCTCACTATTATGGAAGAATCCCACGAGCTTGTAGAGAGAGTTAAAAACGGCGGAGTATTGCCGATGATAACCTCTTGCTCCCCCGGATGGATTAAATATTGCGAGCACTATTATCCCGATGAGCTCGATCACCTTTCAACCTGCAAATCACCCCAGCAGATGTTCGGCGCAACCATAAAAACATGGTATGCACAGAACATGGGCATTGACCCGGCAGACATTGTCAGCGTCAGCGTAATGCCCTGCACAGCCAAGAAATTTGAGGTTGGCAGAGACGACCAGGACGCTGCCGGCTTTGCGGACGTTGATATTTCAATCACAACACGCGAGCTTGCAAGAATGATCTCCGGCGCAGGCATCAACTTTAATCTTCTCCCCGACGAGCAGTATGATAATCCCCTCGGCGAGGGCACGGGTGCGGCCGTTATATTCGGCGCAACCGGCGGAGTTATGGAAGCCGCGCTTCGTACAGCGGTCAAAACCCTCACAGGCGAAGACCCGGCAGACCCCGAATTCACAGAGGTTCGCGGTATGGACGGCGTTAAAGAAGCAACATACAGCGTCGGCGGTCTTGACATCAAGGTTTGCATCGCAAGCGGAACAAAGAACGCCAAAACCGTTATGGATAAAGTCGCTTCGGGTGAATGTGACTATACCTTCATCGAAATTATGGGCTGCCCCGGCGGCTGCATAAACGGCGGCGGACAGCCGATTCAGCCCGCTTCTGTGAGAAACTTTGTTGACGTCAAGAGCCTTCGTGCATCCGTTCTTTATAAGAGCGACGCGGCAAAAGAGGTTCGCTTCTCCCATGAGAACAGCGCAGTTAAGAGAGTTTATGACGAATTTTTCGGCGAGCCCGGCAGTCACAAGGCACATGAAGTTCTTCACACTTCATATGTTAAGAGAGGACTTTATAACGAGCAGTAAGCTTAAAATCTAACAAAATCCGAGGTTCGGTTCAGAGCCTCGGATTTTTACGTTATCTGTTGTTTGTCATAAAACATCTGCACAGCCGTCACAGTCTCGGCGCATATTATCCCGAGCATGAGATATAAACGAATATGGGCATATTTTTTTGAGAAAAGGGCATAAATATTGAAATGTAAGGTGAACTTATGACAAAATTAGATTTATATTGGATGACAAATCATGACCGGTTTGAGTTTGACGAAAGCGGCAATGCTCACTTGACGTCAAAAGCAACACCTGAAGCTATTGAGAGTTTTAAAAAGTATAAACAACAGCTTATTGATAAAAATGATTCTATATAAAATCAAGCAGTGCCGAAAGGGTGATTTTTAAACGGCAAACATTACACGGAATAAACAAAAGCTATAATTCACACTTCTCTTACTGTTTGTGAATTATAGCTTTTTTAGCAAATTTATTTGAGTATTTCGGTCAATTTTTCTGCGGCGGCGTTTATTTCGTCGCACTCGGCAAGCTCAACCGCACCCTTGTCAACAAGCTCTGCGTTTTTGCTCTTAATCGGCAGCTTTGCGAGCACGGGGATATTCATAGAAGCCGCAACCTCGTCAATTTTGCTCTCGCCGAATACCGATATTTTTTTGCCGCAATCGGGGCACTCAAGATAGCTCATGTTTTCAATAATTCCGAGTATCGGAACATTCATCATCTGAGCCATGTTATATGCCTTTTTGACTATCATTGTTACAAGGTCCTGCGGAGTTGTGACAACAATAATTCCGTCCAGCGGTATGGACTGAAAAACGGTAAGCGGAACGTCGCCTGTTCCGGGGGGCATATCTATAAACATATAGTCAACGTCGCCCCAAAAAACCTCCGTCCAAAACTGCTGAATAACGCCCGATATTACGGGGCCGCGCCAAATAACCGGCGACTCCTCGGAATCAAGCAAAAGATTTATAGACATTATCTCTATACCCGTTTTGCTTTTTGCGGGCAAAAGACCCATTTCGTTTTGCATTGCCGGACCTTTTATGCCAAAAGCTTTAGGTATCGACGGCCCTGTTACATCAGCATCCATAACGGCGCAGGCGTTGCCTCTGACCTGCATTGCCGTTGCAAGCATTGAGGTTACGAGGGACTTTCCCACTCCGCCTTTACCGCTGACAATTCCTATGACCTTTTTTACGCTGCTGTACTCATTGCAGGCTATGTGCATATCCTGCTCGCCGCTGTTGCAGCTTGATGAGCAATCGGAGCAATTTCCGCTGCATCCCATTCAAAGCATCTCCCTTAAAATTGTTTTTTCCAAAGCCCTTGCGCTGTCCTCCACAATTTTAGCGCACGGGCGTTTTTTATAATACTGCTGTGTTCTCTCCTCCGGCTGTGAGCTGCTGTCGGCTCCCGTGCCCAAAAGCAGTTCGCGGCACACGATTGACGGATTTGTCTTTTTAAACTCGTCGGTGAATTCCCTCACCTTTTCGTAGCAGAGCTTTTTGCCGTCTCTGTCCGCACCGTCCGTCGCGCCGTATTTAAGCCCGATTACCATTACCGCTCCGGATACGGCTCCGCAAAGCTCCCTTTGTCTGCCGCACCCTCCGCCGAGACCTGCCGAGAGTTTGAGCGCGGTTTTTTCGTCAATACCGAAAAGGTCGGCATAAGAGGCAAAAACAGACTGAGAGCAGTTGTAGCCCTCGTGAAACAGCCGAACGGCTTTGTCAGTTCTCTCGCTCATTATAAACCCTCCTTTTGCAGTATTATTATTCTATCACAACAAAAATAAAATTCAAGTGCTATTAAATTTGTGAAGCGGCAAACCGAAAAAATGTGCGTCTGCCATATTGAGATTTTTCCAAAATCAGGATATAATATGATTAAAATTTGCAAAGGGGATAACATTATGCCGCTTCAGATAGTAAGAAACGATATAACAAAAATGCATTGCGACGCCATAGTGAACGCCGCAAACAAAACCCTGCTCGGCGGCGGAGGGGTTGACGGCGCAATTCACCGTGCCGCAGGCAGAGGACTTTATGCCGAATGTCTGAAACTCGGCGGCTGCCAAAGCGGCAAAGCTAAAATAACAAAAGGATATAATCTTCCGTGCAAATACGTTATTCACACTGTGGGACCGATTTGGAACGGCGGCAGTCACGGCGAAAAAGAATTGCTCGAATCCTGCTACCGTGAATCGCTCGCTCTCGCAGAAAAATACAAGTGCGAAACCGTTGCTTTTCCGCTTATCTCTTCGGGAGCTTACGGCTACCCCAAAGAAGACGCGCTTCAGGTTGCCGTGAGTGAAATAAGCAGTTTTTTGCTAAAGCATGATATGATGATTTATATTGTCGTTTATGACAAAAGCAGCTTCGCCGTGAGCCAAAAGCTGATTAAAGGCGTTGCGGAATATGTTGACGAAAACTATGTCGAAACGCACTTCTGTGCCCGCAGCATAGGACCGGATGCCATGCCGCATGCGGTCATGTACACCGCAGCCATGCCGAAAGCGAGCCTTAACGACGCGGTAAAAAACCTTGACGAGAGCTTTTCTCAAACTCTGCTCAGAAAAATTGACGAAAAGGGCTTGACCGACGCGCAGGTTTATAAAAAAGCGAACATAGACCGCAAGCTTTTTTCAAAAATCCGCTCCGGTAAAAATTACAAAACCAGCAAGCCCACGGCAATCGCCCTTGCCATCGCCCTCGAATTAAGCCTTGACGAGACAAAAGATTTGCTTATGAAAGCAGGCTTTGCCCTCTCGCACAGCAACAAATTTGACGTGATTATAGAGTACTTTATAAAAGAAAAGAATTATAATATTTTTGAAATAAACGAAGCTCTTTTTGCCTTTGACCAGCAGCTTCTCGGCGTTTGATTTGTCGCCCCGTGCACAATATAAAGACTTTAAAAATCAGGAGTTGCAGCAAAATGAACAATGCACTTATCAACTGTTTTAACGACACATTAAATCTTTGCAAAAACAATGAATTGAAAGCTTTAACTGAAAAATCCAGAAATTCCACAAAAGTTTATTTTGAAAATTTTACAGCTGAGCAGATTAAAAAAGGTGAAACAGCTGAAATTTCAGTCGAAGACACAACAACATTTTCCGCCGCAGCGCAGTATCATCATCTTGGTAAAGTAGCTGTTTTAAACTTTGCAAATCCCGAAGTGCCGGGAGGCGGAGTAAAAAACGGGGCAACAGCGCAGGAAGAGTGTTTGTGCAGATGCAGTAATCTTTATCCATGCCTTACATCACAGGTTGCAGCAGAAAATTTTTATAAATATCATCATATGTTTGGACGATTCTTTTATTCAGACCGTGTCATATATACAAAAAATGTTACCGTCTTCAAAAGCGAAGATTTAAAACTGCTGGATCGCAACCAATGGTTTAATGTTGATGTTTTAACCTGCGCCGCGCCGCTCCTTGTCAAAATTAAAACATATATAAGTAAAACCGCGCTTTGCAACTTTTTTAAATCTAGAATAAAAAATATATTTAATGTTGCATTAGAAAATAATATCGATGTTTTAATACTCGGTGCATTCGGTTGCGGAGCTTTTAAAAATCCTCCGGATGTTGTTGCAAAAGCGTTCAAGGAGGTTGTTTTTGAAAACGGCTACAACAACTGCTTTAAAAAAATAATATTTGCAATAAAAAATTCAAACAATAATGATCCCTATGATCCGTGTCCAAACCTTATGGAGTTTGAGCGTGCTTTTTATGGAGTGTCTGTTGAAGCAAACGAATTACGCATTAATGACGGTTATAGCTTAGAGTTCATAAAGCTTCCATCGGGTAAAATAATAAAAAGTCCTGAAAAATGTCAGTATTTCGAATGGCAAAACAGTAATAAGTTTAACGGCAAGTTAATTTCAATATTGGGAGATTCCATAAGCACCCTTGACGGCTACAACCCGGATGAGTACAACCTATTTTTTACCGGAAAAGTCTGTCAAGAAAGCGGTGTTGCAAACATGGCAGATACATGGTGGGGACAAGTTATAGAATATTTAGGTGCAGAACTTCTGGTGAACAATTCATGGTCCGGAAGTCGTGTAACAAAACTCCTCGAGAGCGATACACTGTTTCCGTCGGGCTGCAGTGATGAAAGAACAGGTAATCTTCATGCAGCCGACACACTGCCGGATATTATCATCATCTATCTTGGCTTAAATGATTGGGCAAACGGTGTTACGCCCAACAATACAAATCTTGAAAATAATTGCAGCCCCAAGTGGGATGAATTTCAGTTTTCTTATAACGCCATGATTGAAAAAATAAAGCACAACTATCCCAAAGCAGAAATATGGTGTTGCACGCTCTGTTCATCGTTTATGTCTTTAAATCCGTACTTTTCATTTCCGGAAAAATTTTGTGGTATACATATAGAAAAATATAATGATATTATAAGACTGACAGCTCAAAATCAAAATTGCAAACTTATTGACTTATACAGTTATAACATCCACTATGACTCTATTGACGGTATTCACCCAAATAAAGCAGGCATGTGCACTTTAGCATTGCTGATCCTTCGAGAAACTCTTGATTGCGCAGGTGCCCGGTTTCTTGACTGCGAAAAAGAACATGAATATATTATTAATAGCAAAAGAAATTTTGTTTGCAAAAAATGCGGCAAAACAATTTCCTCTTATAACTATTACAAATATAATTTCCCTGCATTAAGAGACGAATACATAAACAGAAACAAAGCCAAAACAGCCGAGCTTTTTCCCGGAGTTCTAAAATTGACAAATTTAAATTCAAATGAAAAAAACGAATTTGTCGCCAATTCAATATCATTAAGAATAAGAAATAATTGTGCTGTCTTTTTTTATACTGTTGATAGCTCAGTTGCTTCATATGCAGATTTTTTGTACGAAAACAAAATCTGGTATTTAAGAGATAATAATTCACAAAACGGCACGTGGCTTAACGGCGAAAGAATTTTGCCAAACAAAAAATATGAACTTTGCTCCGGTGATGAAATTGATTTTGCCGGTAAAGAAATTTTTGCTTTTTATAAAAAATAACATTTGTCGCCCCGTGCGCGACACATTGTGTTCTCAAAGCTTTTATAATGTGATTGTAAGGTTCAGACCTGCAATCACATTATTTTTTTCAGGAGGATATCACCATGGAGAAAAACAAAAACAACATCACGGAGCTTGTATTTATTTTAGACCGCAGCGGTTCAATGTCCGGGCTTGAAAGCGACACCGTCGGCGGATTTAACTCTATGATTAAAAAGCAGGAAAAAGAAAGCGGAGAATGTTATGTCTCGACCGTTTTGTTTGATAACGTGAGCGAGGTTCTGCATGACAGAGTGAAGCTCTCTGACGTGCCGAAAATGACCGAAAAAGATTATTTCACACGCGGCGCGACCGCCCTCATAGACGCAATAGGCGGTGCAATCCATCACATTGCAAACATTCATAAGTATGCAAGAAAAGAGGACGTGCCGGAGCACACTATGTTTGTAATAGTAACGGACGGATATGAAAACGCAAGCCGCATTTACAGCAGCGACAAGGTCAAAAAGATGATTGAACTCGAAAAAGAGAAATACGGCTGGGAATTTCTTTTTATCGGCGCGAATATCGACGCGGTTGAAACCGCAAAGCATTTCGGTATAAACGCCGACAGGGCTGTCAATTACCACGCCGATTGCAAGGGCACAGAAGTTCTTTACGAAGCCGTTTCCAGAACGGTCAGCGCCTACCGCTGTGCCGCGCCGCTTTCTGCAAACTGGAGCAAGAAAATTTCGGACGATTTTAAGAACAGAAAAAAATAAACGCGCCTACTTTTATTTTTGCCGAGTTTATAGTATAATAACTTTGTATACGTACACCCGGGCGTATACAAATATTATCCGAAGGGGAAAAACTTATGGCAAAAAATATACTTGTCACCGGAGGCGCCGGTTTTATAGGCAGTAATTTTATATACTATATGCAAAGAAAGCACCCCGATTACAGGCTCGTGTGCCTTGACGCACTCACTTATGCCGGCAATCTTTACACGCTTGACAAGGCGAGGTGCGACAGCTTCCGCTTTGTTCTCGGCGACATAACCGACAGAAAAACCGTCAACGCTCTTTTTGAAGAAGAGAAGTTTGACGCAGTTGTCAACTTTGCCGCAGAGAGCCATGTTGACCGCTCAATAGAAAACCCGGAGATTTTCTTAAAAACCAACATTCTCGGCACACAGGCACTGCTTGACGCGTGCAACAAATACTCGGTTCCGCGTTATCATCAGGTATCTACAGACGAGGTCTACGGCGATTTGCCGCTTGACAGACCCGACCTGTTTTTCACAGAGAGCACGCCGATTCACACCTCTTCGCCGTATTCCGCGAGCAAGGCGTCTGCCGACCTTTTGGTTATGGCTTATCACCGCACCTTCGGCACACCGGTCACAATTTCGCGCTGCTCCAATAACTACGGCCCTTATCAGTTTCCCGAAAAGCTTATCCCTTTGATGATTGCAAACGCGCTTGCCGACAAGCCTCTGCCTGTTTACGGCGAGGGGCTGAATGTTAGAGACTGGCTTTATGTTGACGACCACTGCAAGGCGATATATTTAATTCTTGAAAACGGCAAAATCGGCGAGGTCTACAACGTCGGCGGTCACAACGAAAAGGCTAACATTGATGTTGTTAAAACCATTATAAAGGCCGTAGGCAAGGACGAGAGCCTCATAACCTATGTCAAAGACAGACCCGGTCACGATATGCGCTATGCAATTGACCCGTCCAAAATCAAAAAAGACCTCGGCTGGTTCCCCGAGACTCCGTTTGAAGAGGGTATTCAAAAAACCATCACCTGGTATCTTGACAACAAGGAATGGTGGCAAAAAATACTCAGCGGAGAATATAAAAATTACAGGAGGTTTGAATGATGAAAAAAGCTGCACTTATTGTTCTTTCTGTTTTAATGATAACCTCTTTTGCCGCCTGCCGCAAAAGCGGCGACCTCGGCGAGCAAACAAAAGTCAATGACTCGGGAGTTGTGGAATATAACACCGTCAGCACCTTCGATTACAGTGAATTTGCAAAAGAGCATGAAAAAAATTCAACCAAAGAAGGCTTTGTGAACACAAAGGAATCCGCCTGCCGAGACAAGGGAACGGCAAAAGCCCTTGCTGAAAAAGAGCTTGCGGACGATTTCACATACGACACCGTTAAAGTCGCATATGACCGCACCGAAGGAATATGGAAAGTCGAATTTTCGCAAAATGCCCAAGGCACAGGCAAATTAAGCGTGTGCATAGAGGATTCGGGCATCACAAAGCTTGTTGTTAAGGAGTGACGGCATGAAAGCAATCGTATCGGTTATGGGCAAGGACCGCGTAGGCATTATAGCCGAGGTCTGCACGCTGCTCGCTGAAATGAATGTGAATATAAACGACATAAACCAAACTGTTATGCAAAACGACTTTTTCACGATGGTCATGCTCACAGATACAGGCAAAAGCCCCTTGAGCTTTGCCGAAATCAGTGAAAAGCTGAGCCTGAAGGGTGAAGAAATGGGTCTTGCAATCAAAATTCAGCTTGAAGATATTTTCAACGCGATGCACAAAATCTGAGAGGGGTATTGCTTTGATAAATATATCAGATATTTTACAGACCAATGAAATGATAGACCGGCAGCATCTTGACATCAGAACTGTCACAATGGGCATATCTCTCAGAGACTGCTGTGACCCCGACATAGATAAATGCTGTGAAAAAATCTATAACAAAATAGTGTCCTCTGCCAAAAATCTTGTGCCCGTGGCAGAGCAGATAGAGCTTGAGCTTGGTATACCGATAGTGAACAAGAGAATTTCGGTAACTCCGATATCAATTATTGCCGAGAGCTGCGAGAGTGATGATTATGTTCCCATTGCCAAAACGCTTGACAAGGCGGCAAAAAAATGCGGAGTAAATTTCATCGGCGGATTTTCGGCTCTCGTGCATAAGGGATACACCGAGGGTGATAAAAACATTATAAAATCTCTGCCCCGAGCACTTGCCGAAACCGAAAGGGTCTGTGCAAGCGTAAATGTTGCCACAACCAAAGCCGGCATAAACATGGATGCCGTGGCTCAAATGGGCAGGGTTATAAAAGATGCCGCCGAGCTTACAAAAGATACTGACGGGCTCGGCTGTGCAAAGCTTGTTGTTTTTGCAAATGCGGTTGAGGACAATCCGTTTATGGCAGGTGCTTTTCACGGCATAGGCGAAGCGGAGCGCGTTATCAACGTGGGCGTTTCGGGTCCGGGTGTTGTGTATCACGCACTGCAAAGCGTAAAGGGAGAAAGCTTTGACGTTGTTGCCGAAACCATCAAAAAAACCGCATTCAGAATAACAAGAATGGGTCAGCTTGTGGCGCAGGAGGCTTCAAAGCGTCTCGGTGCAGAATTCGGCATAGTTGACCTCTCGCTCGCACCCACCCCCGCAAAGGGCGACAGCGTTGCGAGAATACTCGAAGAAATGGGGCTTGAGCACTGCGGAACCCACGGCACCACCGCCGCCCTCGCCCTTTTGAACGACGCAGTTAAAAAGGGTGGCGTAATGGCCTCCTCACACGTCGGAGGGCTCAGCGGAGCGTTCATCCCCGTATCCGAAGACGAGGGCATGATAGAGGCCGTTAAAGTCGGTTCGCTCTGCCTTGAAAAATTAGAGGCAATGACCTGCGTTTGCTCCGTAGGTCTTGATATGATAGCCGTACCGGGCGATACGGACGCGGCGACTATTTCGGCAATAATTGCAGACGAAGCGGCAATAGGCGTTGTCAATTCAAAAACAACAGCCGTCAGAATAATCCCCGCCGCAGGCAAAAAAGAGGGCGACGAGGTCGAATACGGCGGACTTTTGGGTATGGCTCCCGTTATGCCCGTTAAAAAATTCTCAAGTGAAAAATTTATCGCTCGCGGCGGCAGAATCCCCGCGCCGATGCAAAGTTTAAAAAACTGAGGTGTAAAATATGTCGTTTGACCTTTTATCTTTAATCCCGTTTTTTGTTGTTGTCGCAATAATGTTGGTTAACGCCACAATATCAACGGTGATATGCATTCTTGTTTATAAAGACGCACAAAAGCGTGATATGAACCCGGTGCTATGGTCTTTGATTGCAACTTTGGTGCCGTCGCTGATAGGTCTTATAATTTATTTGGTCGTCAGAAGCGATAAAAAGAAAATACTTTTATGCCCATGCTGCAAAAATCCCATTAAAGAGGAGTATTCCGTGTGCCCGAATTGCGGCAACAGGCTCAAAACCGTTTGCAAAAACTGCTCTATGCCGCTGCGCCCCGAGTGGAGGGTCTGCCCCAACTGCTCCGCACCGGTAATTGAGGAGCCAAACGCCGTTCCGCTATCTCCGGCTAACAAGCCGCCCAAAAAGAAGAACGGTGCTCTTGCGGCAATAATAATTTGTGCGATTATTATTCCGTCATTGCTTGTATCTGCCGTGTTTGGCGTGCTATTTTGGTCAGTCGGTGACATTACGCAGGCTTCCGGCAGCGAGGCCGCATGGCTGACAAAAGAGGATCTCGAAGAAAAATACCCGTCTCTGTCTCTATGGGTAAAAAGCTGTGACCAAATAAGCAAAGACGAAGTATTTATATATTCTGACGAGATTGAAGGCAGAATGTTGATTTATGTCAAAAATCACGGCAACGCTTTGGATATTTATGCAACGGAATATGATTTTTGGAGCAATGCCACGCTCCAAATGACGCTGCCGCAGACAAGCAAAAACACCGAAGAAACATATACGCTGTTGTTTGTTGACACTATGGTATCTGCCGAGGACGTAACTTTTATATGCAATTCGGAATATATAACTCCCGTAATAGAATATTGCGAAAAAATGCCGGATGTTTTATCTGACTTGCCCGACGGCATCAATTCATTCTTCCCTCAGGTTTTGGCAAACGACTCCATTTAAAAACTAAAGCTATAATTGCCAAAGGTATCAAAGCCTTATGTGCAATTATAGCTTTTTTCGGCATTTAAAGCTTGCCGTGTTCTGCGGCTTCTATTCTTCTGATAAGCTCGTTGAGCTCTGCGACCGAGCCTATTTTGCCGTCGCTTTTGTCAATGTGATCCTTGATTTCGCGCGGCAGTGAATAATACTGTTTTTTAAGCTCGTCATTATTATCATAAAAAGGCATACTATCCCTCCATCGGGTAGTATGCCTCGTTTAATTTTGTTTATTCTTTATTTTTCGTTCTTTTGCGACGAGCCGAATTCTGTCTCGACCGGGGCGCAATAATATATTTTATCGTTTGCCCTGCCTTTGACCGAGTTTATGCGGTGCTTCATAGCCTTTTTCTTTTTGCTTTTTAACAAAGCGCGAACTTCTTTTTCGGATATATATATCTTTTCGTCTCTGTCGGAGCAATTCGGGTGGCACGCGCCGCATTTTAAGCAAATATAAATTCCGCACACGGGGCATCTGGGGCTGTCTGCCGAATTTACCTCGGCCTCGCAGTTCCAGCAATAACTTCTGTACGGTGAATATACAGGGTAGTGATAATTAAGATAAATGTTGCAAATTGCCTCTTCACGCTCGGTGAAATTGCCGTATTTTATGCTCATTAAAAAATCGTCAAAAGAATCTTTAATGTTATAGAGTATCTCGATAACCCGGCGGTGAAAAAACACAAGCAATATCAGCACAATCGCAACCGCCGCGAGCGCGATAACATACGGTATTGGCATTTATTCTCCTCCTTTAAAGATACTTATGCAAATTTATCCGTTACCTTATGATTATATACTAATTCTTGATTTTGTGCAATAGTATTTATCTCTTTTTTCATCTCATCGCGTTTGAGTGACAGGAGACATTCGTTTTTATACACATCAAAATATTCGCTCGGCGAAGATTTCATATCAATTTTTTGAATAAGATATATTCCTCTTTCATATCTGAAAACCTGCACGCTGCCCGTCTGTATCTCAGATATTTTTTCAAACATTCCGCTTGGGTATTCCGTATCGTCCGAACGCAGGAATTTAACCTTGTCATCATAATCCACAAGGTCAATATACTGCTCTGCCACAGAGGACATCTCTGCGCCGCTCCTCACGGAATTTCGCATATTTGTAAATTTTTTGGTTATCTCTTCAACCTCGGCCTCGTCAAAGCTCTCGCCGTTTTCTTTTTTAAAATTTGCCGACATTATTTTGACCGCGGCGTAATTTGAATAAAAATAATTTTCGAGTGTTTCGGTCGGCTCTTCTTTTTCTCCTCCCTCGCCGTAAACGGTGAGCGTGAGTTTATCCGTCAATGCGTCATAAGACAGTACCTCGCACAACGCCTCTTTTGTAACGGAGTATTTTTTATAAAAGGATGAGTACATCTGCCACATGCTTTTGGTTTTTGAAGAAACCGAAACTTTTTCTTCCGCAGAGAGCGAAACGCCTTTTTCCGCCGCCAAAAGCCGACCCGAAATATATTCGGCGCAAAGCTCTGCCGCAATTTTTTCTTTATCTTCTTCGTCCTTGTATTCATCCGAGTTTGCGGCAACGGAATAATAGTAGCCGTAAATCTCTTTAGAGACGCTGTTTTCGCCGACTTTAAGGGCGTAATTCGCACGCGTACAGGCGCAAAGCGACACCATGCACAGCGCGCAAACCGTGAGCGCGGATATAACTCTTCTCATTTTCATCGCTCCCGCCTCCTTTTAAGATGTATATTATATCATATTTTATGCAATCTTTCAACACCGCAAAAGGCGTCAGCAGAAAGACAAGGATTTAAAACCCTATCTTTCTGCTGACTTTGTCCAAATAAAATGTTAAGGCTTATAAACCTTTACAAGCTTTAGAACTGTTCTTGTTCTCTGTCAGACTTTTTACGTCTTAATATAATCAAAACAACAACAGCGGCTACAAGTACAACACATCCTGCTATTGAGCCTACAAACAGCGGTGTATTGTTTACAAACGCAACGAAACGACTTGTTGTTATACTGAAGTTTTCTACGCCTGCAGTAACTTCAGGGTTAACCATGTCGGTAGCTATAACTTTAAGATTATGTTTTGAATCTTTAAGAGTTGTATTACCGTTAACGGTTATTATGTATCTGCTGTCATCCTGTCTGTATGTCACACTGTTGCCGTCAAGAAGTATTGTAACATTTGACAGTGCCATATCTTCTTTAACATCAACAACAATGTCATAGCTCGAGGCAACAACAGTCTGACCGTTTGAAATATTGGTTATATTGATTTCCGGAGCTGATTTATCAACTACAAAATTAACATCCTGCGCTTTTGTATCCAGAGTATTCTCAGAAACATTACCCGCCTCATCAACAGAATATATTTCTATACTGTATACACTCTCATCAACAAAATTCTTTTTGAAAATTGTGTATATATAATTGTACCATTTTCCGTTGCCGCCTGTAACATCAACTTTGTAATCGGTTCCCTCTACAAGCTCTATTTTCTGATTTCCTTTGTAAAGAGTGACTATATGCTGCTTCAACACATTGGCGTTTGTTTCGGTTATAACAACATCGCGCTCTTTGTTGATATACTTTCCGTTAATGCTTTCGGTCGAACTGTCTATTTGATAATTTGAACCAAATCTGTTAACAGAAAATTCAAGGCTGTTGTTATTGAGTTTTTCCGATTTGCCGGTTGAATCGTAAGTAGTTACAAATTTATTTGTTCTGCCCGAACGATCCATAACAGAAACCGTAAGAGTATAAACATCATCGTTTTCTGCTATCGCCTTAAAATCGTTAAAAGTAAATACATATCCGTTATGCGGATGTGATTCCGAGCCTTCTGCTACCACTGCTCCGTTTCTTGCTCCGGTGAGCATAACCGTAATACCGTTATAATCAATATTTGTATCAGTTATACTGATAATCGGAGCAATTTTACCGTTATTTGCCGATTTATCGAAAACTCCGGTAATAACAACCTGCGGATCAATGTTATCAATATAAAAGCTTTCTTTCGCATATTCATTTGCGGCATTGCCCGCAAGATCTGTGCACTGAGCCGTTATAGAATACATTGCATCTGCACTAAAGGTTACTGTTGCAATATACATATCTCTGCCAACGTTTCTCCAAGATGAGGGTGTGGGTATTGCAACTGCACTGCCGTCATTCGCAGCGGTAAGCAATATATTGGTTTTAGAGGGCATAAAATTATGTTCAATTACCGTAACAGTTGCAGTTCTGGAGCTGCTAAAGTAATTTCCGTTTACAGAGCTGTTATTATCAAAAGTTATTGACTGTATAATTGGCTTTGTTTTATCAACGGTAAACACCCTTGGGTCAATACTCTTGCCAAAATTGACGCCGACATTTTTATTGCCCGCAAGGTCGGTGTATGATATATCAAACGTATAATCTCCGTCTGCCGAGAAAACAATATTTGCAGTGTGATTTATTCCGCTATGATTCCAATTTTTGACCGACGGTACTATTGAAGCGTATTTTTCGCCGTCTTTGGTAATGTTAATCACAACATCTTTAGCATCAAAGTTCAACTCGGTTATTTTTATCAAAGCTGTTCTGTTTGCTTTGAAATATTTGCCGTTATCGGCTGAGTTATTGTCATAAGAAACGGATATTACCGGTGCGGTAACGTCAATTTTATACTCAATCTTGAATATTTCTCTTTTCTCATGGGGATTTCCGGCATTATCTGTGTACGAAACATACACAACAACTTCGTTGCTGTTATTAAGTTTCGCATTTATGACAACGTCTTTTGTCCATGAGTAACTTATGTCATTTTCATGAGTAAACACTTCGGTTGCTTCATCGGATGAGCCTATTTTGTATTTTATGTCTTTAATACCAGAATAACTGTCTTTTACGGTAAGCTTTACAGGAAGATCCGCATTATAGAATCCGTTTTTGTTAGGTGCAACCTGTGCCTCAATCTTCATATCAAGAGTTGAAAGATGCTTCTCATTTCCCTCTAATACTGCACCTACCGAGATATTAAAGCTGTCCGCCTTGCCGTCTGAAGATGACTTGTTAAGAGAGAAGTCTGTTGCCTGAGCATAAACATATCCCTTAAAATCCGTAGGCAAATTAAATGTATAGCTAACCTCGCCTTTGACCGTAGTATATACAATGGGATCATAAACTTTCTTTGCCCCGTTTTTATCGCTTGTGTAATCAACGGTATAGATATCAATGTTTTTGACTCCCGAAGTAGCATCTGCCACAGTAACGGTAACCTCGGCTTCCGAATTGCAGAAGTATTTGAAATCCGAATACCTCTCAAGCGATTCATAGGCTTTGCCGTCTGCCTTTTTAAAGCTAATATCCTTTACAACAGGTCTTGTTGCGTCAACAGTGAATTTTTGCTCATCAAGCCGGGTGACGTTACCTGCAAGGTCGGCATTTTCAATCTTGAATGTATAATTCGCATCTGCCGCATAGTTGATTTTGGCAGTGTGAACATTTCCATTGTTGCTCCATTTTCCAAGCATCGGAATTTCAATCTCTTTGCCGTTTACGTCCGTTGCAGTGATTACAATGTCTTCCGCCGTCCAATTCCAGTTATGCTCTGTGATTTCAACAGTTGCGGTTCTCGGTGCACCGTAATATTCAATTCCGTTCTCTGTGTTTTTAAGACTGTTACTGTCATATGTCACGTTAATAACAGGAGCTGTTTTGTCTATTACAAAAGATGACTTAACCTCATCTGCTTTGTTACCGGACTTATCGGTATAATTTACACTGATATCATACTCTGCGTCTTTGTCAAACAAAATCTCTGCAGTATATATATCTGTACCGTCCTCATGTGACCAGTTCTCTGCCTCTATACGATAAATATTTTTGCCTTTATCGGTTGCGGCAACAAGAACAGAGCTAAGTGCTGCCGATTCGCCGTTGTCATTTTCCGAAGCAATTGTAAAATAAACATCCTCTGCAAAGAAGTTCGCCTCATTTACAGTAACGGTGGCAGTTCTGTTATCCTTGTAATAGTTTATGTTGTCATGCTCTTCAAAAGCGTTATTGTCAAAGCCCATGCTTATGACAGGCGAAATATTGTCAACAATGATTTTTGTATCACTGTCTTTCTGTTCGATAACCTCAATATTTTTAGTGAGATCTTGGTTAGTTGCAGAAACACTGTTGCACGAATAATCAATAACCTCTATTCCTATTTCTCCCTTGAAATTTGCGGGAATACTGAATTTTGCTGTTTCTGTGCCTCTATCGGTTTCTGCCGTGCTGAGAGGCTCTAAGAAAATTTCCTTAGCCTCATATTCTCTAACCTGCGTATCAAAATCATCAACATCGGAGATAAGTACGATTCCCTTTATACCTGATGTCATATCACTTGCTTCAACCGTTATTTCTGCTGTGTCTTTAAAGAATATACCGAATGTGAGATTATCAATTAAAGCAGTTATAATATTTTTGTCATACTTTACATTTTCTATTACAGGAGCCGTTTTATCAACAACAAATGTCTTTTTGTACTCGCTTTTATTGCCTGCTTTATCGGTGTTTGATATTTCAAAAACATAGTTTGCGTCATCACTGAAGCAGATTGTAGCAGTGTGTGTATTTCCGTTGTCATTCCAACCGTTTAGCATCGGAACAACCGTCTCTTTGCCGGTAATATCCGTTGCGGTTATTTTGAGCTCGTCCGGATCCCACAGCCAGTTATGTTCTGTGATTTCAATTGTCGCAGTTACTGCATTACTGTAATATTCAATACCGTTTATTTCGTCCTTTAAATCGTCATCATTATAGATATAGGTAACGTTGATTTCGGGTGCGGTTTGGTCTATTACAAAATGTGCATTAACCTCTTCTGCTTTGTTACCGGATTTATCGGTATGATTTACACTGATGTTATACTCCGCATCTTTATCAAACAAAATTTGGGCAGTATATCTATCTGTTCCCTTAACATGAGTCCATTTAGCCGAAGCTATGCGATACATGTTTTCGTCCAAATCATTTGCAGAAGTAAGAACCGAATCAAGCTCAACAGCTTTACCGTTATCGTTTTCTGATATAATTTTTAAGATAACGTCCTGAGCATCAAAGTTTGCCTCTTCAACTGTAATGGTGGCAGTTCTTTTTGCATTGTAATATTCAATTCCGTTCTCTATGTTTTTAAGGTCGTCATTGTCATATGTTACCTCAATAACCGGAGCGGTTTGGTCTATTACGAAATGTGCATTAACCTCTTCTGCTTTGTTGCCGGATTTATCGGTATAATTTACATCGATATCATACTCTGCGTCTTTATCAAACAAAATTTCCGCGGTATATACATCTGTGCCGTTCTCATGCGTCCAATCAGAAATATAATACTGATTTTTTGCATTTTTCACCTTAGAAAGTTTCTCATCTAATTTGACATTATTGCCCAAGCTGTCCTTTGCGGTTACTGTGAATATAACATCCTCTGCAAAGAAGTTTGCCTCATTAACCGTAACCGTGGCAATTCTTGCCGCTTTGTAATAATCCTTTGAATCACGGGTGTTAAATTCGTTATTATCATAAGTAACATCAACAGTCGGAGCGATATTATCTACAATAATATGGGCTTCAAGATCCTTATTATTTACATCGGCATAATTAGCAAGGTCTTTATTTTCTGCTGCTGTTGTGTTTTCAGAATAGTCAACAGTCTCAATAGCAATTTTGCCTCTGAAATTTGCAGGTATGCTGAACTTTGCAATTTGTGTGCCTTTTGCGGCATCATATATTCCTTCTTTGGGCTCAAAGCTCTTATTAACCGAACTTGCTCCGTCTTCAAGAGCACCGGAAAGCTTTATACTCTTTATGCCCGAAGTTACATCTTTTGCCGCAACGGTTATTTCGGCGGTATCTTTAAAGAATATGCCGAATGTAAGATTATTAAGCAAAGCAGTTATAATCTTATTGTCATACTTTACAGAGTCTATTACGGGAGCTGTTTTATCTACAACAAATGTTCTGCTGATTGTTGCTGCTTCGTTGCCCGCAAGATCTTTGTATGTGAGCTCAAACACATAGTTTGCATCGCCGGCAAAACCGATTGTGGCTATATGCGTATTTCCGTTATCGATCCAGCTGCTGATTTTAGGTGAAGCTACTTTTTTGCCGTCGATATCTGTTGCGGTTATTTTAACAGCCGACGGATTCCAATACCAGTTATCTTCTGTGATTTTGATTGTTGCCGTAACGGCAGAGCCGAGATAATCAACACCGTCCACCGTGTTTTTAATATCCGTATTGTTGTATGTAATATCTACATCAGGGTTTACTGTATCAATTATAAAATGTGATGTTTTCTCATCCGCAGCATTACCTGCTGCATCGGTATAATTTACACTGATTTCATACTCCGCGTCTTTGTCAAACAAAATCTCTGCGGTGTATATATCTGTACCGTCCTCATGCGACCAATCAGAAATATAATACCAATTTCCGCCTTGTTTAAGTTTTTTGTCTAATTCGACATCATTGCCTGTATTGTCTTTTGCGGTTATTGTGAGTTTAACATCCTCCGCAACAAAGTTTGCCTCTGTTACTTTAACTGTAACGGTTTTTGCGGACGGATAATATTCGACACCGTCTGTTGTGGTGTATCCGCAATCTTTGTTGTCATAAACAAGCTCAATAACAGGAGGTGTGTTGTCAACTATAACTTCACTTGATGATTTCCATTCTGCCGTTACATTGCCTGCCTTGTCATATGCCCTTGCTTCGATGTGGCCTTTGAAGTTTTTGTCGAGGTCAAAACTTATTTGGTTGTTTTTGTCGACTTTCATTGTTGCTTCTTTTATTAAAATTAAAGCTTTGTCTTTTGAGTCATAAACTCTATATTCTATTTTATCTACGCCGGATTCAACATTATTTGCAGCTACTTCCTCTGCTGTAATTGTAACCTTAGTTGCTTTTGTAACAAGGTTAAAAAGTCCACCTTTTTTTTCAGCTAAATCAATCACTTTAATTATCGGCGCAGATTTATCAATCTTCACCTCGATTTCAGCTGTGCTTTCATTGCCGTTTTCGCTGGTAAGCTTAAACTCATATTCAGTAATACAATCATCGGTAAATTTAACGGTGTAATTATTATCACTGTCTTTTGCGATCTCGGTCCAAGGTGTGTCAGTATCATCAGCGGGTTTAACGCGATAGAAATACTTATCTTCACCTTTTGTTTCTGTATTATTGGTCAAAGAAACATTAACACCGGTATTAGCCCAAGTGCCGAATTCATAAGAATCCGATGACGCATTATCTTTATGTGCAGACAGTAAAACAGACGGAACTGCTTTGTCTATCAAAGCAACATCAAAATCGGTTGAGGATGTGTTGCCCGCATTTGTTTCTACCGTAAATTTATAAACTGCATTTTCTTTTGCATTATAAGTATATCTGCCACTTTCGGGTTCAAGTGTTTCGGTTTTTAAATTTTCTTCTTCGCCATAAGAGACCGTTACGCTTTTAATACCCGAGCAGCCTGCAGTAACGTCAACCGTCAGCTCTTTTTCAATTGCAAACTTTCCGTCTGCTACCGAATAATAAGCGTTAATCGTCGGTTCGGTTGATTCTGAGATTACATTATATTTTACAACTTCTGTTTTGTTGCCGGCTTCGTCCTCTGCAACAAAGCTTATAACATACTCGCCGTCC
>ENA-ORSL01000198-ORSL01000198.1-human-gut-metagenome-genome-assembly--contig:-NODE-198-length-73504-cov-6.437433_pt1 | contig 73504 bp, 58 predicted proteins | sample MGYA00242190_ERZ509157 | MGnify/ENA primary metagenome ERZ509157 (study PRJEB26280, sample SAMEA2338664) | human gut metagenome | biome: human gut; feature: human-associated habitat; material: faeces... | reverse complement strand
CACCGGTGACTCTATATCCCGGCGATGTGAACAACATCAAAATCACACACCCTATGGACATCAACACCGCCGAATGGATACTCTCCGCCGACAGCAATGAACAGGCTTGACGAAATAGACATAAAATTTCTGACCGGAGTGGGCCCGAAACGCGCGGAGTTACTTGCCGAGCAGCTCCACATCCGCACGTTCTACGACCTGCTCTACTACTTCCCGTTCAGATATGTTGACCGCAGCCGGATATTCCAGATACGCGAGCTGGAATCGGGCATGCCGTTCATTCAGCTGAAGGGGCGGTTTGTCACGATGACAACCGTAGGCGAAGGCGCGAAGCGCAGAATGCAGGCATTGTTTTCCGACGGCACCGGCACCATCGACGTGGTGTGGTTCAACCGCATAAAATTCGTGGCTGAGAACTACCGTACCGGGGTGGAATACGTGATTTTCGGAAGACCGTCAATTTTCAACGGCCGCTTCAACCTCGCGCATCCTGAAATAGAGACGTCGGTGCCCGGCAACGAGCCGCACGGACTGCGCGGAGCCTACAACATGACCGACAAGCTGCGCAACCGCGGCTTCACATCAAAAACATTCCAGACGCTCATCTCCAACCTGCTGGCAAAGACCGCGTTCATTCCAGAAACGCTGCCGCAGACCGTGACCGAACGCTATCACCTGATTCCGCTGCGCGACGCGCTGGAAAATATCCACTTTCCGAAGTCGATCGACCTTCTGAACAAAGCGAAACTGCGGCTGAAGTTTGAAGAGTTGTTTCTTATCCAACTCAACATACTGCGCATCGCCAACGGCCGCAAGGCGCAGCAGAAAGGCTTCGTCTTCTCCCGTATCGGTGAATTTTTCAACCGTTTCTACAGTGATGTGCTGCCATTCCCCCTTACTGGGGCGCAGAAACGCGTGATGCACGAAATCCGCGCCGACCTCGGAAGCGGACGTCAGATGAACCGCCTGCTGCAAGGCGATGTGGGAAGCGGCAAGACAATAGTGGCGCTGATGTCGGCTCTGATTGCCGTCGACAACGGATTCCAGACATGCCTGATGGCTCCCACCGAGATTCTCGCCACACAGCACTATGAGTCGCTCAGTGCCATGGCAGGCAAGATAGGCGTGCGCGTGGAGCTGCTTACCGGTTCCACAAAAAAGAAAAAACGCGACGAGATACACGCCGGACTGACCGACGGCTCCATACACATTCTCATCGGCACACACGCCGTGATTGAGGACAACGTGGAGTTCCGATGCCTCGGGCTGGTGATTATCGACGAGCAACACCGCTTCGGCGTGGCGCAACGCGCCCGTCTGTGGAAGAAAAACTTCAATCCGCCGCACGTGCTTGTGATGACAGCCACGCCTATCCCACGCACGCTTGCCATGACCGTCTACGGCGACCTCGACGTGTCGGTAATCGACGAACTGCCGCCCGGACGCAAACCGATACAAACCATACTGCGCTACGAGAACAACCGCGAGTGGGTGAACCGGCTCATCGGTCACGAACTGTCGATCGGCCGACAGGCATACATCGTGTATCCTCTTATCCAGGAAAACGAGAAGCTCGAGTTGAAAGCGCTCGAGGAGGGATTTGAATATATCAGAAACACGTTCCGCAGCTACAAAGTGAGCTTTGTGCACGGCAAGATGAAACCCGCCGAAAAAGACTGCCAGATGCAGCTGTTTGCCAGCAAGCAGACACAGATTCTTGTGGCTACTACGGTTATCGAGGTGGGCGTCAACGTGCCAAACGCCTCGGTGATGGTGATTGAAAACGCCGAGCGTTTCGGACTGTCGCAGCTGCACCAGCTGCGCGGACGCGTGGGACGCGGAGCCGACCAGTCGTACTGCATCCTGATGACGAAACCCAACATCGCCAAAGAAACACGCCAGCGTCTTGAAATCATGACCGAGACCACCGACGGATTCCGAATCGCCGAAGCCGACATGCAGTTGCGCGGTCCGGGCGACATCGAGGGCACCATGCAGAGCGGCATCGCATTCAACCTGCGCATAGCCAACCTCGGCTCCGACGGTCAGATTCTCAACATCGCCCGCGAGGCTGCCGAGGCAGTCCTCGCCGACGACCCCAATCTCCAGACGCCTCAAAACCGCATCCTCGCCGAGCAGCTACACCGCTTTTTCAACAAAAAAGTGGATTGGAGCAAAATCAGTTAAAACGAGGGGAAAGCCGCACCATTTGCAATAGCGACAATCATAACAACACATGCGCGAATCCTAAAAACCGCCATCGCCGAGACGGCAAAAGGAAGAAGGCTCAGCCAAAAAGTGGCGCTTAAATAGGCTGGGTTTTTCGGCAAAAATTGTGCTAAATCGATTGTGAAAATCACAAATAATGTGAAAATCAATCGATTTAGCACTTTTACTATTTTGCCGTTTGCAGATAAATATATATCTTTGGAAGTCGTTTAGAAAAAATACAATATCGCAAAACATGGAAAAAACATTAGTCATACTTAAACCAAGCGCTATGCTGAGAGGATTGGCAGGCGAAGTTATCTCACGCTTTGAAAAGAAAGGCCTCATCATTATCGGTATGAAAATGATGACTCTTTCCGATGAAATCCTCCGCGAACATTACGCTCACTTGGCAGACAAACCGTTTTTCCCATTAATCGTAAAGTCGATGCAGGCTTCACCTGTAGTTGTGATGTGCCTTAAAGGCCTTGAGGCTGTCGACGTGGTGCGCAAAATGACCGGCGCCACCCGCGGACGCCACGCCGAGCTCGGCACCATCCGCGGCGACCTTTGCATGAGCGGACAGCAGAACATTGTCCACGCCTCCGACTCTGTAGAGAATGCCGAGATTGAAATCCGACGCTTCTTCAAGCCGGAGGAAATCACCGACTACGAGACACCGATGCTCAAGTATCTCTATGCAGACGACGAACTTTAAACATTAAAAAAACAGCAAACCAAAAGAAAACATCGGGACGATGATCATAAACAGGATAACAAAGTTAATAGGCATCGGCGCATTTCTTTGCTGCTCGCTGACAATAGCGGCTCAGAAACTGCGTTCAGTTTCTGCCCACAGCAACATGCACCATGACCTCATCGCTTCACAGCGCGACATGAGCGACCAGATAAAGGTGCAGGAGACACGCGAATTCATGAACGAGCTCCTCGAAGACGAACAGGAACCGGAAATCGACATCTATACCGAAGGATGGAACAGCAATCTCGTCAACCCTTACGCCCACCAGGCGGTGCCAAACAACGTGCGTATCGACGTGTCTGACTACGCAATGCCTGTCCCTGGCTTCATCACCTCGCCTTACGGCTACCGTCCACGATTCAGACGACAGCACAAAGGCGTCGACCTCAAACTCAACACCGGCGACACCGTGCGCGCGGCATTTGCCGGGAAAGTGCGTTTGACAAGATTTGAACGCGGCGGATACGGATACTACGTAATCCTGCGCCACGCCAATGGTTTGGAAACCGTATACGGCCACCTCTCGCGCTTCCTCGTGAAGCCTAACCAGACAGTGAATGTCGGCGACCCTATCGCCCTCGGCGGAAGCACCGGACGCAGCACAGGTCCGCACCTCCACTTCGAAACGCGTTTCATGGGCTACGCAATCAACCCTTGCGCAATCTTCGACTTCGCAAACCAGACTACGCATACCGACTACTATACGTTTAACAAAGGCACATACACACAGGCACGCAACTATGCTCCAAGCAGCAGCGTGACATATGCCGAGAGAGCGCACAAGCAGGACAATCCGTATGCCAACGGCTCGCGCCAAACCTACCGCGTGAAGAAGGGCGACACGCTCTACTCCATCGCCAACGCCCACGGCACGACAGTCAACAAGCTTTGCAAACTCAACGGAATCAGCACCAAGAGCCGCATTAATCCGGGAAAGGTGCTGAGAGTAAAATAAAAACAGGACAATAAAACGACATCCAAGGTCAATCAGCCGCGTCCCGACTGATTGACCTTTTTATTAAGAACACTATGGATTCGATAAAACAAATCTACCGCATAGGCCACGGGCCGTCGAGCAGCCACACGATGGGTCCGAAACGCGCAGCAAGCATCTTTCTGAAAAGCGCGGAGGGCAAGGATGCCGACCATTTCCGAGTGACACTCTACGGAAGCCTCGCCGCCACCGGACGCGGCCACCTTACCGATCAGGCAATAATCGACACCCTGTCGCAAAAAGGAGAAGTGGAAATCGTGTGGAAACCCGATGTATTCCTTAAATTCCACCCCAACGGCATGAAATTCGAAGCTCTTGGCACCGACGGCAGCACCGTAGACTCCTGGACGGTGTTCAGTATCGGCGGAGGCACTCTCGCCAACGAGCATTTCAACGAGCAGACAGAGCGCAAAGTCTACGAAATGTCGCACATCAGCGACATCCTCCAATGGTGTGACTCGACAGGATACTCCTTTTGGGAATACGTGGAGCAATGCGAAGGCAAAGAAATAATTGAATATCTGCGCGAAGTGTGGGACACCATGCAGAAAGCCGTGGAACGCGGGCTCAACGCCGAGGGAGTGATGCCCGGCGGACTCGGGCTGCGCCGCAAAGCCCTCACCTACTACGTGCGTTCCGGCGGAATGTCGGGCAGCATGAAAAGCCGCGGACTCATCTATGCCTACGCCCTTGCCGTATCTGAAGAGAATGCCTGTGGCGGACGGATTGTCACCGCTCCAACATGTGGGTCGTGCGGCGTGATGCCAGCCGTGCTCTACCACATCAAGACAGCCCACGACATCAGCGACGAGCGCATTGTGCGGGCTCTTGCCACCGCCGGACTCTTCGGCAACGTTGCCAAAACCAACGCATCAATATCTGGTGCGGAAGTGGGATGTCAAGGAGAAGTGGGCGTGGCATGCGCTATGGCGCCAGCCGCTGCCTGCCAGCTGTTTGGCGGCACCGAATCGCAAATTGAATATGCAGCCGAGATGGGACTCGAACACCACCTCGGACTGACGTGCGACCCCGTGTGCGGCCTTGTGCAGATTCCTTGTATCGAGCGCAACGCCTTCGCCGCCGCCCGTGCATTCGACGCCAACTCTTATGCAAACTTCACCGACGGACGCCACCGCGTGAGTTTCGACCAAGTGGTCGAGGTGATGAAGCGCACAGGACACGACCTGCCAAGCCTCTACAAAGAAACGTCGCAAGGCGGACTTGCAGCAAATTTTGAAGACTGACAACAGTGCGCAACAATACAAACCGACCATCCGTAAAATTTAACATTTTAACAATTCATAGTTAAACCATCGGACTTTTTCGTGGTCATAGATACTAACAACCCAAATTATAGAATTATGAAACGGATGAATTATTTGGCAATGGTACTGGCTCTGGCATTATCGATGCCGGCAACCGATATGGTAGCACAGCACACCGGCTACCGCGGAGGAACAACCACCGGAAACCCCGGCGGAGGACGCCGTCCCGACAGCAATCCGCAAAGACAACCAGGAAACAACCGTCACGACCGTCCGGACAACAAGCATCACGACCGACCGGGCAACGACCGTCATGACCGTCCAGGCAACAACCGTTACGACCGTCCAGGCAACAACCGTTACGACCGTCCAGGCAACGACCGTTACGACCGCCCGAACAGCAGCCACCACGGACATCCGGGGAATCCTGGAAATCCCGGGCATTACGGACATCCGGGGAATCCAGGCTCGACAAACCATCACCACGGATTTCATCCAACGCCACCGCCACCACGCCCATACCGGCCTATAGTACGGCCAGCCCCGCGTCCAGTGCCGCCGCCTGCGTTCAGACCATGTCCTACCGCACCTATGTTGACCGCCGTGTTCGGACTTCCGTTCGGCATCAGTATCAACATCAGCATCGACAATCTGCGCAGAGACGGATACTACATCGACGGCTACAACAACAACGAGGTTTATCTGAGAAATGTCTATGAGATGAACTATTCGTGGGACGACGGTGTTGTTATCTACGATTCAAGCGGACGAATGCAGTCTGCCAGACTTTATCAGTCGACCTATGGCTACGACTCTTCGCGCTTCGACAATCTATATTCGCAAATATGCAGCCAATACGGATTGCCGGCAACGCAAAAATACCGCAACGGAGAGAAAACAGTCACTTGGTATGACCGCAACGGCAGCCACTACGTGTCGCTTGCCTACAACCACATGACATCGGACGGAGGATATCCGCGTTACTATACGATTCTGTGCTACGGAATTTAGGTTATTACTATATTTGAAATATGAAGAAGAAAAAGACTCTGAAAAAGTCAGAACAAACGAAACGTAAAAAATTTATCGCACTCATTGTCGCGCTTGTCATCATCATGGCAGGCGCGGCATTGCTGATTTCTCTGCTGACGGCAAGCGCCGAGCGGGATGGAATGCTGTATGTGCGTCCGGAAATGACAAAAGAGCAACTGACTGACACCATCGCCGCACGATTCGGGAAAAGCATTGCCGACAAAGTGGAATTGCTGACTGCCGTGCGCGACATCGACCCGTCGACACGCATCGGTGCGTACAAGGTGGAAAAAGGAATGAGCGCACTGTCATTGTGGAAGGCACTGTCGTCGGGGGCGCAGACTCCAATTAAATTCACATTCAACAATGTGCGCACGGTGGATGAATTTGCTGAAAATGCGTCGAAGCAACTGGCTCTCAAAAAAGACGACCTGCTGAAACTGATGACCGACAGCACTTATTGCCAGTCGCTCGGATTCAACCAGCAAACAATCCCAGCAATGTGCATCCCCGACACCTATGAAGTCTACTGGTCGATAACAGCCGACAATCTGCTGAACAAACTGAACTCGGCATACAAGGCTTTCTGGACAACCGACCGCGAAAAGAAGGCTCAGAAATTGGGTCTGACCAAGGTGGAGGTGTCAACATTGGCATCAATCGTCGACTCCGAAACCGCCTATAAACCGGAAAAAGCCACCATAGCGCGGCTATACCTCAACCGTCTTGAGAAAGGCATGAAACTGCAAAGCGACCCGACCGCCAAGTTTGCAGTCGGCGACCCGACCCTGCGACGCATCACGCTGGAGCATATAAAAACGCAGTCGCCATACAACACCTACTTCGTGGAGGGATTGCCGCCGGGTCCTATCAGAATGCCTGAGAAATCAACACTCGACGCTGTGCTCAACGCGCCTCAGAACGATTATATCTATATGTGTGCAAAGGAGGATTTCTCCGGAAGCCACAATTTCTCAGCTTCGTATGCCGAACATCAGCAAAACGCCGCACGCTATCGCCGCGCGCTCGACCGCAACGGCATAAAATAAGAGCCGACAGGTTTATTACATCAACGACATAGACAACTCCGCCTGCAAACATATTATGCGAGCGGAGTTGTTTATGATATACTATTCTGGACACCAACTCGTGATAAAATAGGCGGCGCTTCGGAAAAGAAAATTGAGCAAGCTTGATATAATGCATTCAATTTGCATTATCTTTGCATAAAAATATCTGCGATATGAACAAACCCGATGATTTGATTCTTTTAGGCTCTATGCCAATCCCAGACGCCCACATAGTCAAGGGCGTGCTGGATGAATACGGCATACCTTCGGAAATAGTTGGAGAAACGCTGTCGACAGTGTTCGCCATGCCAGGGACGTCTTTGGGAATGACCCGTATATTCGTTTTCCGCCGCGATATTGAAAAGGCACTCGAAGTGCTTTACAAACAAAAAAACGACAATCCAAAACAATGAGAATATTAAAATACGCACTGTCCTTCACGCTGCTGGCTGCAATGGCTGTCACAGCATCCGCCCAAAATTACTTCAACAGCCGCTCTCTGGCAAATAAGTTGAAGAAAGGGACAACACCCGAATGCAAAATCGTCGCTGTGGACAATTCGGAATCTCTCCTTCACACCGCCGACTCCATCGCCGCCCTCTCCGACAACAACCGTCCAGACATCATGTTTCTGCCAGTGGTGTTCACGTCATACAAGATGATACAGCCGATGGCTCTGGAACAGCCCGACACAGTCGCATCGCTGACAAAACACGAAATGCCGACAATAGAAATCGACAATGAATGGATTGAAAACCTCTCTTGGCGAAACCGCTTCGAGAACGAGCATCTGCAACGTCTCGCCGTGGAATCGCCATGGCTCGTCCCCTACAACCTGAGTATGCTGCCCGAGCCTCCGAAACAATATGAGGCGAAACTCGACGTGAAGAAAAACATCCTTACCATCGAGGTGCGCAAACTCGAAGTTCCGGAAGCCGCTCCCGAACATAATTTGAAACGCAAAAACTGGATACACGCCTTCGACGCCACGCTACAGTTCTCACAAGCGTATATGACCGACAACTGGTATCAAGGCGGCGAAAAAAACATCAACCTTCTGGCTCATCTGTGGTACAATTTAAAACTGAACCAAACACTGCACCCTCGCTTGCTGTTTGACTTGACCACGCAATACAAACTCGGTGTCAACTCGGCTCCCGCCGACGAGCTGAGAGGCTACAACATCAATGAGGATTTGTTTCAATTGAACCTGCAGTTCGGTGTCAAGGCTACCAAAAAGTTCTACTACAGCATGAACATGCAGTTCAAGACACAGCTGCTGCAAAACTTCCAGACCAACACGTGGAAGATGACGGCGTCGCTGCTCACTCCGGGCGAACTCAACGCCGGTATCGGTATGGCATACAGCACAAAGAACAAACGTGGCAACGTGGCGTTCGACGCCTCGCTGTCGCCACTTTCCTACAATATGAAAATGTGGCGCGCCAACTACAAGCTGCTCGACGACAACGGCGAAATGCTCCACCCCGACAAATTAGAGCATCAGGTCGGTTCGAGCGGTGAAGTGAAATTCGGATGGGCAATGACCCGCAACATCTCGCTCAACTCGCGCATATTCGCATTCTCCGACTATTCGTATCTGCAAGGCGACTGGGAAACCACTCTGAGCTTTTCAATCAACAAATTTCTGTCAACGCAGATTTATGCCCACGTGCGCTTCGACGACTCACAGAAGATTACCGACAACAACAATTCTCATTGGCAATTCAAGGAAGTGTTCAGTTTCGGCCTTCAATATAAATTCCGATAAATGCGCCTCGCTGCCGCCTACATACTGGCTGCATTCATTGCCTGCTTCCAAAGCGCAGCGGCAATTGAAATCCCCGACACAGCGACGGTGCTGCCGGGCTATGCCTCGCGCATCGACGCCACGCGCAGCATCCTCGACGGAGCGACCGACAACCTGACCGGACTATGGAACTATCCAGAGGAACAAATGGTGGTGGCAATCAGGAAATCATCGGAATTCAACTATCAGCTTATTGCCGTAGAGGCGGAAAACGAAGCCATCGACTGCGGCACCGTAATCGGCTATCTGACCACAACGGCAAACAAATCAAAGATGCGAATGTGGCTCTACTCTGTGGTCGACGGTGACAGGCTGACATCTCCTGTGGAATGCGTGGCAGAACTGGGCAACGGATCGATACTCATCCAAAAACGACGTCTGAAAATGCACATATCCGTAAACCTGACGCGTTTTCTGCCATCGGTGTTCGGAGGAGTGAGAGTTTACCCTCAAATCCAATCGACCGAAATAACGCCCGGTCTCCACAAAATTGAAGACAAAAAAGAAATCTTAATATTCTAAGACTATGCGTCAAGCGTTTATCATATTCTCTGCAGTCATTGCCCTTTTGGCGTCGGCTAAAACCAACACCACACGTCCTGTGGCAGGCATCTCGGAAAAGGCATTGTTGATGAAGACAATCAATGCGGAAAACGACACCGCTTCGTTTGCCGACAAAATAATCCTGTCGGGCTACAAGAAGACGGTCAACGACGCATTTGAGTCGTTCTTTGTCGACAACCAGACGCCTTTCCTCATTTCACACCTGACGCTGAAGTTCCAGTATACAAACGCACTGACCGGACAAATCATAAAAGAAGCAACCTATGAAGTGCCGTGCGACATTCCTTCCGGGCAAATGCGGCAGCTGAGCATCCGCACTTTCGACAAGCAGCACTCCTTCTACTATGCAAACTCACGCAAGCCCAACCGTCCGGCAACACCCTACAGCATAAGCTACAAACTTATGGCATACGACATCCGCATCACAGTGGAGAAGTAGGCGTCACTTTTTCATTTTATGCAATTTGGAAAATTGCACGCATATCGCTAATTTTGCACTATAGTTGCCAAAACAACAATAGTTTATTTGTAAATGACAGATTCCACGAAACAAGCAATGCAGTGGGAACGCCTCATCTGCAACAAGCGGCTCGGAATGGAGCGCTACCGCACCTCGTCGGCACAAACGCGCAGCGATTTCCAGCGCGACTTTGACCGGCTTGTCTTTTCATCCCCTTTCCGCCGATTGCAGAACAAGACGCAAGTGTTTCCGCTACCTGGCAGCATCTTTGTCCACAACCGCCTGACACACAGTCTGGAAGTGTCAAGTGTGGGCAAATCGCTCGCCAACGAGGTGTATATCCAGCTGCAACCAAAATATGCAGGCACTGCCGCCGCCGAGAAGCTCAGCCACATTGTTGAAATTGTAGGCGCCGCATGCCTTGCCCACGATATGGGCAATCCCCCTTTTGGACACTCCGGCGAACGCACCATAGCGACATACTTCTCAGAGGGGCGTGGACAAACCATTAAGCCTCTGCTCTCCGAAGCCGAGTGGAACGACTTTGTAAACTTCGACGGCAACGCCAACTCATTCCGTCTGCTCGCCCACCAATTCCGCGGACGGCGCGAGGGCGGACTTGCCATGACCTATTCATCGCTCGCTGCCATCGTAAAATATCCATACACGTCGTCAACAACACCAAAACACGGCAAATTCGGATTTTTCAAGTCAGAACTCGACTGCTTCCGCATGGTTGCCACCGAGCTCGGGCTCATCGAGAAATCGGCCGACGTGTTTGCACGCCATCCGCTTGTATATCTGATGGAGGCTGCCGACGACATCTGCTATCAGGTGATGGACATAGAGGACGCCCACAAGCTTAAAATCTTAGGCATCGAGGAAGTGACCACATTGCTCACCGGATTTTTCAATCCCGAGCGCTGCAGGCACATAACCGGTGTGCTTGACAACATAGACGACGACAATGAGAAAGTGGCATACCTTCGGTCGTGTGTGGTGGGAGAATTGGTTGGCGAATGCGCAAAAGTGTTTGTCGACAACGAAGAATGCATCCTAAACGGTGAATTTGAAGGATGCCTGATCGACCACATATCGCTGGTGGCACGCAACGGCTACGCCGAATGCTCACGCACGGCTTGGAGAAAAATCTACAACTCGCCCGACGTTGTCGACATCGAGCTTGCCGGAAACCAGATTATCACGTTCCTGCTCGACCGGCTGATTGACGCAGTGCTGCTTCCTGAAAAGAACTATTCACGCCTGTTGCTCAGCCGCATACCACACCAATACGACACCAGCTCGCCGACAACCTACGGCAAGATACAATCAGTGCTCGACCACATCTCCGGCATGACCGACGTCTATGCCCTCGACCTTTTCCGCAAGCTCAACGGCTTGAGCCTGCCGGCAGTATAAACAATATCAAAACTATGTACTTGAGAAGACTTTCAACCACAATAATTCTTATCACCATGGCTGCGACCGCAGCCATGGCATACAGCATTGAGGAAATACCCAACGTGCACCTGACCGACAAGACCCAATATGTGTCCAACCCCGACGGAGTGCTGCGCCAAGCCACCGTCGACAGTCTCAACCGAAGCATCGCCCACATTTGGCAGTCATCGTCGGCTGAAGTAGTGGCAGTGGTGGTCAACTCTATCGACGGCAACGACATCGACGACTATGCAACGGCACTGTTCCGCCATTGGGGCATCGGAAAGAAGGACAACAACAACGGCGTGCTGGTGCTTGTCAGCACAGAAGAACGCAAAGCCGTGATACGCAACGGATACGGAGCAGAGGGCATTCTCCCCGACATCATCTGCGGACGCATAATCCGCGACAGCATGGTGCCGCATTTCCGCGAAGGCGACTACGACAGCGGTATGCTTTCAGCGGTTGCCCGCATCGACTCCCTGCTCACCACCCCCGGTGCTGTGGCTGAGCTCAAATCAAAATACGAGAACGACGAGAAGCAAGAAAACTACAATGCATTCTATGGCTATATGTCTCTGGCAGGCTCCGCTGCCGCAATCCTGCTGCTCTATGTGCTTTTTCTCGCATTCACACCGAGCATCAAAAACCGTTTCGACCGCTACAACCGTCTTAACAAAATCAAACTACTGTACATCTGCGCCACATTCTTCACTCTCGGCATGGCACTGCCGGCACTGATTGTGCTGCTCGCCACAATGCACTATTGCCGCAACAGACGGCGTATATGCCCAAACTGCCACTCCAAGATGCACAAACTGCAGGAAGACGAAGACAACAAATATCTGACTCCGGCACAGGATCTTGAAGAACAGCTCGAATCGATAGACTACGATGTGTGGCTCTGCGACACGTGCGGCGAAGTTGACGTGTACCCATTCCCCAACAAGCGCACCATATACAGCGAATGTCAGCAATGCCACGCCCGCACATCGTATCTTGAAAGCGACCGCATTTTCTCACAACCAGACACCACCAGCTGCGGCTACGGCATGCGCACATACATTTGCCGCAACTGCGGAAAGAAATCGGAAATCTACTACGAAATCCCCAAGACTGCTGCACCTGTGGTAATCCTTCCGATGGGTGGCGGCTCCAGAGGTGGTGGCTTCGGAGGCGGAGGAAGCTTCGGCGGAGGCTCCACCGGTGGAGGAGGCGCTTCTGGAGGCTGGTAGAAAGCAACTTAAAAGACGAAAGACAAACAACCAACTATTTTTATATTATCTATGAGACAATTATTGATTGCTTGCGTGGCACTGGCGGCAGCATTGCCAGCAGCGGCACAGACCACAAAGGAGGAAATGTTGGCTTCTCCTGAGAAAACAGCCGGCGTGTATTATGCCTATCCGGCTCCAGAGTCAACAGACCACTACACAAAAGCACCCAAAGGCTACACTCCATTCTACATCAGCCACTTCGGACGCCACGGCTCCCGCTACCTGATCAGCGACTCGGAATACACCAACCCGATGGAGACACTCGAACGTGCCGACAAAGCCGGCGCCCTCAGTCCGTTGGGCAAAGACGCACTCAAACGACTGCACGAAATCTATGCAGAGGCAGCCGGACGCAACGAAGACCTCTCTCCGCTTGGCGTGCGCCAACACCGCGGTGTGGCAGAACGTATGTTCACCGCATTCCCTGAGGTTTTCAAGGGCGACCGTTCCATCGAAGCCCGATCATCAGTAGTGTTGCGCTGTGCCATGAGTATGGCGGCATTCGGCGACCAACTCAAGGAGCTCAACCCCAAATTGAAGATTTCCTACGAGTCGTCGCAGAAATACATGCCTTATCTGACCGGACGCACCGACGAGGCCAACGCTTTCTGCGGGAAGAAGGGCATCTGGCGCGCTGCCTACAATAATTTCCGCGCGTCGCAGACCAATGCCGACCGCTTTATCGCCGCTTTGTTTGCCGACAAGCAGTATGCCAAACAATATGTAGAGCCAAAAGAACTTATGTGGCAATTCTACTGGGTTGCAGCCGACCTCCAGAATATGGAGACACCGATACGTCTTTACGACCTGTTCACCAGCGAGGAGCTGTTTGACCTGTGGCAGTGCTTCAACTATCAGTTCTACTCCACCTGCGCAAACCACGCCGACTCAAACGGCTCTGTCCGCGACAGCTCGAAACCGCTGCTCCGCAACATCATTGAGAGCGCCGATGCAGCTATCGCCAATCCGTCGCAGGCAGCCACACTGCGTTTCGCCCACGACTCCAACATCACTCCACTCGCTGCTCTGATGGGCATCGAGACCTACGATGTGGCATGGCGCGAACCGGAAACGCTCTATCAGCACTGGACCGACTTCAAGGTTTCGCCAATGTGCGCCAACCTCCAAATCGTGTTCTTCAACAAGAAAGGCGGCACAACCGACGACATTCTCATAAAAGTGCTGCTCAACGAGCATGAGGTGCATATCCCAGTAGCCACCACCCAGTTCCCTTACTACCGCTGGACCGACGTGCGTGCCTACTATGCCAACGTTGTAGGAATGTAGAAACAGCACGGGGTTTCAAACGACCCAAGACATAACGAATAAGACACGCCACTGCAAAAGTGACGTGTCTTATTTGCTTTATCACCATCAATCAAACTCCCCCATCAACCATTTAAGAGCATTTATCCTCTTAATTCCGTCATAGTCGGCAGAAGGATCGTCGTCAAGAGTAAGTATATATTTCGGATATTGGTCGCTTATACGCTGCAGCGATGCCAGTTCCCGTTTCAATGTCATTTCATCCCTTACCGTTGCCGCCACTTGATAATAAGCGATATTGCTTTCATCAATGGCAACAAAATCCACTTCCAAATCATCCTGTTTGCCTATATAGACCTTTTTCTGCCGATGCAACAATTCAAGATAAACAACATTCTCCAGAATGCGCCCGGCATCAAACGACCGTGATCCCAAAAGCATCCTCCTCAAACCCGTGTCAACAAGATAGTATTTTCCGAGAGTCTTAAGTAATTGCCGACCTTTAATATTGAATCTCTTGACCTCATAGACAAAAAATGTTTCACACAAGGCAGACAAGTAGCGTTCCACTGTTTTCTGGTCAATCTTCCTCCCATCAGCAGTCATTATGTCAGCGATACGTTTTGTCGAGAGTATGTTGCCTATATTGTCTGCGACAAACCGTATCACACTTTCAAGCATCATCACATCCGACAACTTTTTTCTGGCCATAATGTCTTTTACCACAATCGTATTATATACACTATTCAGATAATCAACAATTTGCGCTGACGAATCAAGAGCCAACGCATAAGGGAAACTGCTTCTGCCAATATAATCGGAATAGGCTTGCTGAAGATTCTGTCCTCCATCTGTTCCCGCCACATATTCACGAAACGACAACGGCAACATTGCAATCTCAACATAACGCCCAGAAAGCAGCGTGGCAATCTCGCTCGACAGCATGTACGCATTGGAGCCGGTTATGTAGATATCAACAGTCGGTTTAAGATTAAGACTGTTTATGACATCCGGGAAATCCTTGACTTGCTGAATCTCATCAAAAAACAGATAAGTCATTTTGTCTTGTTGTATTTTTTGCCTCACATAGTCATACAGTTTCTTTGGATCCCGAAGTTCGTAATAATCATAATCCTCAAAATTCAGGTAAACAATCTGCTCTGGCAACACACCGCTGTCCTTAAGCCAATCGCGATAAATTTCCATAATCGTGGATTTTCCACAACGACGGATTCCAGTTATCACTTTTATCAGACTCTTATCCTTATAGGATATCAACTTATTCAAATATACTTGCCGTTCTATTTTTTTCATCTACCAGATTTTTTTGTTTCGACTTCGCAAATATACATATTTTTTAGGAATGGCAATCCTAAAACCACCTAAAAACCGAAAGTTTTAGGCGTGACACTCCTTGAACTTCCAAAAATATCATAGTTTTAGGATTGCACGTCCACTTTTTTAGAACCCGGCATAGATAAACGGGGCTACATAGGCGGCACTGAACTCAATGATGAGCTGCAACAACAGGCAAAGCAGCAATAATTTGCCAAACCAACGCATCCCGACAAAGCGTCGCTCCGCCCACTCCGACATCCGGTCGGGCAGAAATATAAGCACATAGGCAGCAATCAGCATCAGCGTCCATACGGCACGTTCCCGCACAAATGCCTCTATTACTTCCGGTCTGAAATCCGTAAAAATGCGACAGAACATCACCGCTGTGTCGGCAAGCGAGACGCAACGGAACGGAAGCCACATAACCGTGACAAAAACAAACGTAGCGGCTATCCACACCTGCCGCGGCGCACGCAACCGCGACACCAGCGGTGAGAATGCCTTCTGCACAACCAATGCCATGCCGTGTGCCAACCCCCAGACCACAAACGTAAAGCCGGCGCCATGCCATGCCCCGCCCACAGCCATTGTCAGCAACAGGTTGAATCTCATGCGCCACCGTCCGCAGCGGCTGCCTCCAAGCGGAATATAGATATAATCGCGCAGCCACGATGACAACGAGATGTGCCATCTGCGCCAAAACTCCGTGATGCTCACCGACTTATATGGCGAGCGGAAATTGAGCGGCAATTCGATGCCGAGCGTGCGGCTAATACCGATGGCGATGTCGGAATAGCCCGAGAAATCAAGATATATCTGCGCGCTATAACCCAGCAGCGCGAGCAAAGCCTCCGTGCCGCTATAGCCGGCAGGATTGTCGAAAACAAGGTTGTTGAACTGCGCCAGATAGTCGGCCACCACCGCCTTCTTCAGCAGTCCTTTCATCATCAGAAACAGTCCGGCATACAGCATAGGGGGCGTGATGCGGCGGTTGCCCTCCAACTGCGGAAAAAACTCCGCCGCACGCACAATCGGTCCGGCCACAAGCACCGGGAAATATGTGAGATAAAACACATAGTCGAGCATACGCCGCGGAGCGATTATCACGCCACGGTAGACATCGACCATATAACTGACCGAGCGGAACGTGTAGAACGAGATGCCCACAGGAACAACGATGTCTGTCAGCCGGAAGTTTGCACCGACAATCGATGCCACCGACTGCATCATTCCCCCGTCACACTTAAACCACACAAGCACTCCCACCGACAACAGGACACAGCAAACGAGCAATGCCCGACGGCGGCTGCGACTGCGGATATTCGACAACCATACCGACAGCCAATAGTCGACCACGGCTTTGACAAGCACCGACAATGCAATCAATCCGCCCACCTTATAGGCAAACAGCAGACTGAATGCCACAACAAACGCCATCATTGCCGACCGCCGGCGATAAAGCAACCCATAGATTGGATAAAACACAAGAAGCACCAGCCAGAAAGCCTCGCTGTCAAGAAATGCGCCAAAGGTGCTGGATATGTCGGTGAGCCGGTCAATCATCAGGTGTAAGAACTATGGTTTTCACTGGTTTGGCACTGCGTTTGTGCGGAACGTCAAGGCGCATCGGGCATACCGATTTTGTGGAAATCCACACCGCCACACTGTCCATCCACACCGCCGCGGCTTCGCGCGTCGGATGAGCACCGTCGGAAGCGCGGTCAAGACTAAGATTTGAAGAAAGGAAGAAATGCCCGTTGCCCACCTTTCCGGCAATCAGGCGGTTGATGCCCGTGTCTGGCTTCCAGTTTGGAGGACCGATCCAGACAAATGGCAATCCACCGATATCGGCAATGATGGAGTCGACCATCGCCGCACGGCTGCGTTCCACATTGCGCAAAAACAGCTCGTTGCCTCCAAGACACACCACAATGTAACCAGGTTTGAATTTTTCAATATATGCCCTCAGCTTATGTGTCGCGCCCCATTTTTCGGTTGTCGACCCATACCAAATCACCGTGTAAAGCGAATGCCCGTTTTCTTCGGCATAGGCAGCCAGACGCGGCGACAATCCCTCCAACATGGAATCGCCCACAAAGAGCAGCGTATACTTGCACGTATCGGTTGCTGCAACGTTCTTTTCAGACACGGCAACACTTCTGACGGCTTGACCGCCGACTTCGGGAGATGTCTTTACCTTAGCCATCTGATGCCCGAAAATCCGCAAGTCGTCAAACGTTGACAACAGCATAATCACGGCAAATGCCGTTGCCAACAATGCCCATAATCGCGCGTATGGCAATTTCATGGTCTTCTATATATTATGGGGACACAGCCCCTCGTTTCCTTGTCAATCCACGGTCGTCACCCTATTTGCCGTTTTTAATCTCAAGCGCTTTTATTTCAGCACGTCTGATGCTCTCGGGATTATTCTTGTCGATGCCGTATTTCTCCGGCGCAGGAATGCGCAGCTCGGCTCCGACAGGCAAATTGTCGGGATCGGTGATTATATCTTTGTTGTCCAAGTAAATGTATACCCAGAAAGCGTAATGTCCGTAGAATTTGCGGGAAATGTTGCTCAGATATGCCGTATTGGTAACCTTGAACGTCTGTTCAGCCTTCTTGCTCTCCTTCTCCGGCTCAGCTGTTTTTTCCTCAGACTGTTCCTGCGGCTTCTCCACGGCAGCCGTCGAGTCGGAATCCGCCGCAGCCACCTTGGCAGTGTCATCGGCAATTACAGCAGGCTGAGACGACGGTTTTTTGACAACTCCGAACAGACAGAACCACGCAACGGCGGCTACAACCGCAGCAGTCACGAATCCGGCAAGGAATCCCCAAGCGAAACGGCATCCGCCACGTTTCGACTGTGGCTCATCATCATATTCTTCCTCCACTGTTTCCTCCACTTCTTCTTCGGCAGTTTCTTCCGTCTCTTCTTCGGCAGTTTCCTCAGTCACAGTCTCATCATCGGCGTCAGCCTCAGCAGTGTCTTCTTCTTTTTCCTCTTCGCTGTCAGCCTCACTCTCTTCAAGCCCGTCAGTCTGACTTTCCTTTTCCTCCGGCTCCGCTCCGTCGGCAGGACTCTCATCCGCCACGTCCTCTGTTCCGGCTGCCTCATCAGCAGTTGTCGCCGCCTCCTCTTCGGCAGCGTCAGGAGTCACATCCTCCGCCACTGGCTCATCGCCGTCGAAATCATCGGCAAGCTCTATCGCCTCAAAACAATCAAACGCACTGTTGATTGCAGCGGCCGTATCCGGGTCGGCAACAAAGCGCACCTCGCTGCCATCCACATCGAAGCGGCCCACACCTTTAAGCGTCACCGACTCACCATCCATCAGCCGTTCGGCAACAATGGCAAACAATTCTTTGACAAAAGATTGGCACAAAGCCTCCGACGTGTCGGTCTCATGCGACAACGCCTTGACAATGTCCTGCAACACAAGTACTCGGTTACTCATCGCCGGCTTCTCCTTTCTCCGCAATGCGGGTTTTAAGCCGAGTGCCCAGCACAAACGTCATTCTTATTTCGGGCGGATAAAGCATCCTGCGTCCAGAGGCGGAATCCACCTCCACACGCTCCATCAGCTTCTCCCCCTCAAACTTGCCGAAACCCGGCACAGCGACCGTCTCGAGAGCGCCGCAATGCTCCTTCAGCAGAGAGGCAAAACCGTCGGCAAGAGCCTCCACATCAGCCTCTCCACGCTCCAAGCGTCGTGCCAGTTCAGCGACAATATCCTTATGTTGCATTTCTTTTTTTTCCATTGTAATGCAAATGTAGTGTTTTTCCACGAACCTGCAAAATGGCAGTCACCTCGTGACACAACGACCGCCACAACCGCCATATTGACACCATCCGCACGCTGGCACATTTTTGGCAGAAACCAATAGTGACCGCTGAAGGAGCGGCAAGTAAACAACTGATAAATAAAATATAAAAACATACAACTATGATGACCGAAAAATTACAAAAAGAGCTTAACGTGCAGATCAATGCAGAGATGTGGTCTTCAAACCTTTATCTTTCAATGGCATTTTATCTGAAAAACAAAGGTCTTGACGGATGCGCCAACTGGCTGATGAAACAGTCGCAGGAAGAACTTAACCACGCTTACGAGATTGCCGACTACCTGAACAAACGCGGAGAGAAAGCTGAAGTAGGTATGGTCGATGTTGTTCCTACAGGCTGGGGCGATGTGGCTGAAGTGTTTAAAAACGTCTATGACCACGAGTGCCACGTGTCGAAACTCATCGACGAGCTCGTAGATGTGGCATCGGCAGAAAAAGACAAAGCCACCCAGGATTTCCTTTGGGGATTTGTCCGCGAGCAAGTGGAGGAAGAAGCCACTGCAAGAGACTTGGCAGAGAAATTCGCAAAAGCCGGCGAGGCTGGCATCCTCTTCCTCGACTCTCAGCTTGCACAACGCAAATAAACGCATGAGAAAATAGAAGCATAAAATTTGGTTTGGGGCGGGATTCATCCTTTTGGTTGAGTCCCGTTTTTTTTTATTACCGGTCACTCCACCCGGTAATTTTTCATCAAAGGACTCAAATATTCCGCAAATTCTGACTAAATTTGCGGAAACATCTAATTTGGCTTTTATGATCAACTTCGAATGCGACTACACCGAAGGAGCGCATGCAAGCATCCTTCAACGACTTGCAGAGACCAACATGGAGCAGACCCCCGGATACGGCAAAGACCGCCACTGCGAGAATGCACGCCAGATTATCCGACGCGTCTGCAATGCCCCCGATGCCGATGTGCATTTTCTCGTCGGCGGCACACAGACAAACAAAACTGTCATAGCCTCCATTCTGCGTCCATACCAGGGAGTGATATGTGTGGAAACCGGACACATCGCCGTGCATGAGACCGGAGCCATCGAGTCGACCGGGCACAAAGTAATCACCGTGCCAGGCATCAATGGAAAAATCACGCCACAACTGATTGAGCAGGTGTATCGCCGCCATTTCGACGACAAAGGGTTGGAGCACTGCGTGCAGCCAGGAATGGTCTACATCTCGCAGTCGACCGAAGTGGGTACGGTCTACCATCTCAACGAACTTGAAGCCATCAGCGCGATGTGCCGCAAGCTTGAATTGCCGCTGTTTCTCGACGGAGCACGTCTGGGCTACGGACTTGCCGCCAGCGACAACGACACATCACTCGCCGACATCGCTCGCCTCTGCGACGTGTTCTACATCGGAGGAACAAAAATCGGCGCACTCTTCGGCGAAGCTGTTGTCATAAACAACCCGTCAATCACGCCGGGATTCAGATACATGATAAAGCAAAACGGCGGACTGCTTGCCAAAGGACGGCTGCTCGGCATCCAGTTTGAGACGTTGTTTGAAAACGACCTTTACATGCAGCTGTCGCGCCACGCCGTGGAACAGGCGATGCGCATACGCTGCGCGCTCGAGGCAAAAGGTGTGGCTCTTGCTTATGCTTCAACCACAAACCAGCAATTCCCCATACTTCCCGACAGCGTAATCGAGCATTTGTCTGACCGCTACATCTTCTCCACAACGGAGCACCTCACTCCCGGCATGACGGAAGTGCGTATATGCACCAGCTGGGCCACGCTGTCGGAAAATGTAGACCGTCTAATCGACGACCTCGACAAAGCATTGTAACATCTTTTCGAAAAAAATAAGGGTCACCACCCCCCCTAAATGAAACGAGGCTGCATCTTTCGACGCAGCCTCGATTTTATTATGTTTTTTTAGGAAGATTAATCGATTTCCTCATCAGCCTCGTAACCGCCCATTTCGCGGAGAGCATTCTTGAGCATTACGTACTGCTGGAACAAGTGGTTTACAGGCACCTCGCCCTGAGTGTAGTCGTGCATCGGGCTCTTGAGGAAGAAGCTCAAGAAGCGCTGAGTTCCGTAGCGTCCTGCGCGTGCAGCCAAGTCGCTGAGCAACACGAGGTCAAGGCAAAGAGGAGCAGCGAGGATAGAGTCGCGGCAGAGGAAGTTAATTTTGATCTGCATTGGGTAGCCCATCCATCCGAAGATGTCGATGTTGTCCCATCCTTCCTTGTTGTCGTTGCGCGGTGGATAGTAGTTGATGCGCACTTTGTGGTAGTAGTCTTTGTAGAGATCCGGCTGATTCTCAGGCACGAGGATTGACTCCAAAGTAGACAATTTGCTGACTTCCTTAGTGTGGAAGTTTGCAGGCTCGTCGAGCACAAGACCGTCGCGGTTACCGAGGATGTTTGTAGAGAACCATCCTGACAAGCCGAGGCAACGGGTTCCGATGATAGGAGCGAAACCAGACTTAACCAAAGTTTGACCAGTCTTGAAGTCCTTACCGGCGATAGGCATCTTGGTTTTTTCAGCGAGCTCCCACATAGCAGGGATGTCGACAGTGGTGTTAGGAGCACCCATGATGAAAGGAGCGCCTTCAGAAAGAGCTGCGTAAGCGTAGCACATAGAAGGAGCGATGTGCTCTTTGTCGTCAGCTTTCATAGCTGCTTCCAGAGAAGCGAGAGAGCCGTGGATCTTCTCGTCTACTGGAACGTAGATTTCAGTAGAAGCCGCCCAAAGCACAACGATACGGCTGCAGTTGTTTGCTGCCTTGAAGTTGCGGATATCTTCGCGAACCTGCTCCATCATATCCCAACGGTTAGCGCAAGTTTTCACGTTGTCACCGTCAAGACGTTTTGCATAATTATGGTCGAAAGCCGCCTTCATAGGAACGATTTTAACCAATTCGTCCTTAACCGGCTCTATGTCTTTTTCTTTAAGCACCTCAGCGTTGATAGCCGACTCGTATGCGTTTGCAGGATAAACGTCCCAAGAACCGAAAACGATGTCGTTCAAATCTGCCAAAGGCACGATGTCTTTATAGTGAAGATATTTCTTTTCAGCACCGCGGCCAACGCGGATTTTGTCGTATTGTGTCATTGAGCCCACTGGTTTAGCCAAACCTTTACGAGCCATCAATACACCTGTCATAAATGTTGTTGAAACGGCACCAAGACCTACTACAAGTACGCCCAGTTTGCCTTCTGCTTTTTTAACGTTGCAATTTTCCATTTTTCAGAATATTTTTCTTTTGAGTTGTTTTCAAATTTGTCTTGCGGACCAAAATCCACGGGTCAAAAGTACTGCTATTTTCCTAAATGCAAAATTATTTTTAAATAAATAAATGGTCCAAATGGTCTAAACTTTGGTAAAAAAGGGCGCAATCAGATAATATTTGTTAAATATCACCTGATTGCGCCTTGTTTTGTAAAAATTTCTAAACGAAGCGTTTTTCGATTTCCTCGAGTTTTTTGATTATTTCGGGATGCGTGACGGCATCTTCCTCCGCCGTCCATCCTTTTCCTTTGAGCCACGCCACCTGGCATCCAATAGACTCAGCCGGCACGATATCCTTCTTATAGCTGTCGCCAACGACAAGCACATTCTCTGCCGGGACGCCAAGAGCCTCCACACCGAGCGCGAAAATGCGCGGATCGGGCTTTCGTATGCCAACCACAGCGCTTTCAACAACCTTTTTGAAATAGCGTGCCAAGTCGAAATCGGCAAGCACCGTCTCCACATTGCCGTAGAAGTTGCTGACGAGCACCATTGGTACCCGCTCATGCACAAACTCCAACACCTGACGCGCCTCCTCAACCGATTCCTTCGCACGGTTATAGCAATAGCGCGCCACGGCAAGCGCCTTTTCCTCCACGGGATAATCAGAAGGGAGCACTGCGTTTTCAACGAGGTTGCCTATCTCGATACGCATCTTGATGAGCAACAGGTCGTAGAAATTATGCTCGGGCAGTATATGGCGAGTCTTCGCCAGCTCACGCTCCGCATAGACGTAGCAGTCGCGGAACTGCTCCTTCGTCACCTGCACATCAGCTTCGCGGTATCCGTCCCAAATCACCTCGCTCCAATGGTCGCCACGGCTGTCGATTGTGCCGCCGTAGTCGAAAATCACACCCTTAATATCAGTATTTGCCATTTTCAACCTCCTCCGTAAATTTACGGCACATGCGCTCATGCCGCCAAATCATATATACAAGCATCAGATTGAGCACGACCAGCTCGAAAGCGAAATAGAGCCACGGCATCTTGACGAGCAGCGAGCATACAAGCGCTATCGAACGCAGATTGAACGACAGCCAGTTGGTGTATTTCATCAACGGCTTGCTGCCGGCACGGAATGTGTCGCGGAACGACTGCGACACCTCCCCCTCGCCAAAACGTTTGCGCAAGGCGCGGCGCAGTTGCTGCATGCGTGGCGTGAGCACCTCCTGGTTTGCGGTATAGTTGCGGTAGAAGAACATCGTGGTCTTCTTCCAGAAGTTTCCCTTCCATGGCACAGCGGCATACGCCTTGTCAAGCTGCTCCACGCTGTCGAGCTCACTTCCTTCTTTTCCTTTCAAGAAATACAAGTGGAACTGGCGATAATAGTCGGCAGCTGCAGCCTGTTTCGCATGGCACAGACCTGCGGCTACGGCTATCGCCCAAATGACCCACTGGTGTTCCATAAAGAACACGCTGGTACAGTTTTCACGGAAGCATATAGCCAAATAGATCGCCACAAACCAGAAGTCGCCGCTCAGACCGTCGAGTATACGACCGAGGCGTGAGTACTGCTGCGTCATACGCGCCAGCTGACCGTCGGCACTGTCGAAAGAGTTTGCCCAAACGAGCAACAACACCCCCACAATATTCAGCCAAAGGTCGTCGAAATAGAACATCACTCCAGCCGCCACACCTATAAATATAGAAGCAATCGTAATGGCGTTTGGCTTGATGCCGAGTTTCGCACACAGCACAGCCCACATATAACCTATCGGGCGATAGAAACAAAGGTCGATCGTTTCCTCCGTGTCCATCGACTTGAGGGTGTCTTTATAAGACGCTTTCAATTCTTTTATATTCATCGACGTCGTTATTTAAGTTTTGATTTGACATAATTCAGCACCGCCTTGGCAATAAACGGAGCAGCCTCGTTGCGGCAAGGCGCGAAACTTGGCCAGTCGTTGAAATCGATGATGCGGATGTCGCCTTCCGGCGACACGATGCAGTCGCCGCCATAAATCTCCACGCCGAGAACCTCGGAAGCGTCGTGGCAGATGTCCTTCAAGCGCTCGATGTCGAAATCAATGCCTTTCGACTTGCCGTTGATAGCCTCAAGTCCATATTTACTGTGCCCCTCGTCGAAAGGATAGAACCAGAAGAAGAACGGCGAGTTATGGATGCCGTAGAATTTTATAAGGTCGCCCACAAGATGACGGTTGATTACTGCACGCTTTATGCCGCGGTAGAAATATTCCTGCAGCACCTCCTGCGCCTCTTCCGCATGGCGCACATAGCTCACGTCCTCCTTATGCATGGCATGGAAGTCGCCGCGCTTTATCCAGCAGTTGTTGATGCCCGCCTTTCTCAGCTGGTTTACCACAGCCTCGTCGGTGTTGACAATAACACTGTCGGGATACGGGATGTTGTGCCCCATCAGAATGCGTGTCATGCGCTCGCGTGTGCAGTTCTCGATGCCGTAGCCCGAGTTCACCACAATGCAGCCATCATCCTCCATGTCCTGAAGGCGTTTTATCGACTCCTGTTCACGGCACATATTGAGGATTACGCGCTCCTTCACTTTGCCGCTGTTGAATTGCTCCTCGCTGTAGATGTTGACCGTGCAACCGCGCTTGCGCAGCTGGTCTGCCGTAGCGTTGAAAATCGCAGCGTCGTTGCCGATATGGTTTGGCGAGTAAGCGCCGGCTCTCATAATGCCGGCAATTGTTATTTCTGCCATTTGTATGTTGTTTCTAAACTTTATTTGCTGTTGATGAAATTTTCCGCCTTCTCGATGTCGCCGGCATGGTCTACATCAAGAATTTTCCCCATCGGATACGCCTTCAGTCTCAGACCCGCGTCGACGAGCGCGCGCTGGAAGTTGCGCATACGCGCCACGCCTCGCTCCATGCAGTCGGCAAGCACATCGATGGCTTTCTCATTGAGAGCGTATATGCCTCCCGAAATGTATTTTGCGCCATCATATCGCTCGTCGCGGAAAGCCGTGATGTTCAAATCGTCGTCGGTCTGCACATACAGGGGCTTCTCATCGTCGATATAGTCGGTCACCGCCATCATTCCATCATAACGTTCATCAGCCTCCATCGCCTCGATATATGGACGGAAATCCTGCTCGCGGAAGATAGTGTCGACCGTTGTCAGGCAGAAGCGTCCTTTCGGGATTACCCTTGAAAGCTCGAAAAAGCTGTGCATCGAGCTCGGAGTTGTCTTCACCACCAGGTTCAGCGGGATGTCGAGCGAGAGGCTCTCAATATATTCGCGCACCTCAGTCATCTGCTCGTTGACGATTATGCTGATGCTCTCCGCATTACAGCGGCAGAAAAGATTTATCAGGCGGCCTATCATCGGTTCGCCACAGATGTCGACAAGCGGTTTTGGTTTTGCCACGCCCTCTTGTGCGAGACGCGAACCCTCGCCGGCGGCTATTATCGCATAGTTCATTTTTCTTTCGTTTTTAAGCGTTAAGGATTTCCGACGACTCATCATCGTCCTTTGTCAAGTCGAGCACCTCCTTGTCGCCGCTCTTGTCGTAGTACTGGCGACGCAACGGATGTGCGTTCATTTCATAAAAGCGCGTGCGGTTTCTGAAGATGTCGATAGCCTTGAAAATCGCAGAGCGCAGCGAGGCCTCGCTTGCCTGGTTCTTTCCTGCGATGTCATATCCAGTGCCGTGGTCGGGCGAAGTGCGCACATACGGGAGTCCGGCAGTGAAATTCACGCCGTCGTCCATCGCGATTGTCTTGAACGGAGCCAGACCCTGATCGTGGTACATGGCAAGCACACCATCGAAGTGCGTATACTGCCCGCTGCCGAAGAATCCGTCTGCGGCATACGGTCCGAATGCCATGATTTTTCTTGAATAAGCCTCTTCAATGGCAGGCGTTATCACCTCCTTCTCCTCCGTGCCGAGCATACCGTTCTCCCCGGCATGCGGATTGAGCGACAGCACAGCGATGCGCGGCTTTATGATGTCGAAATCCTTTTTCAAGGAATCATTGAAGATTTCAAGTTTCTCCACGATGGCATCTTTTGTTATCGCCTCAGGCACCTGAGCCAAAGGCAAGTGGGTGGTGACCAGCGCCACGCGCAGATGGTCGTCGAAAAGAATCATCAGCGCTTTGTTGCCCTCGCCGATGCGCGACTCCAAAAACTCCGTGTGACCCGGAAAATGGAAATCGTCGCCCTGGATGGAGTCTTTGTTGATAGGCGCCGTCACCATTACGTCGATGATGCCGTTGCGCAGGTCGTCGGCAGCACGTTTCAGCGCAGCCAGCGCAGCCTTTCCGGCAGCCTCGCTCGGCGATCCGAGCTCGATTCTCACCTCACCGTCGACCACTTCCACCAAGTTGTTGACACCGTCGGCGGCATCCTCCGCCCGCGGCACAAGCGTGAAGTTCACGTTTCCCATCTCCAAAGCCTTACGATGGTATGACAGCGCCTTCGACGAGCCATAAACAATCGGCGTGCACAGATCCGTCATCAAAGGATCCTCAAGCGCCTTCATTATCACTTCATATCCAATCCCGTTGATGTCCCCGTGGGTAATGCCAACGCGTATTTTTTTGTTCTGAGCCATATTATGCATTTTTTTTAATCTACAAAAATACGAAAAATCTGCGAGATAGCGAGAATTTAACAAAAAAGTAGTGTCAGGCGGTCAATATCACGCTGAAAATTCGTATTTTTGCAGACTGATTGCAAACAATGCATACGAGGCAACTGTATTATTGCCAACATTTTGATGTTCAATGCGTAAGAAATGGACAATTCAATAAAGCAACATCTGCTCGACCACCGCTACCTGCGGATGGCTCAGATATGGGCGGAAAATTCATATTGCCGGCGACGCCAAGTGGGCGCGCTGCTGGTCAAGGACAAAATGATTATCTCCGACGGGTTCAACGGCACTCCTTCGGGCTTTGACAACGTTTGTGAGGACGAGACCAACCACACCTACCCATACGTGCTCCATGCCGAGGCCAACGCCATCACGAAAGTGGCGCGAAGCAACAACAGCAGCGACGGCGCCACGCTCTATGTGACCGACTCTCCATGCATCGAGTGCGCCAAGCTGATAATCCAAGCCGGCATCAAGCGCGTGGTCTTCTCCAAGCTCTACCGGCTCAGCGACGGACTCGACCTTTTGCGCGAGGCAGGAGTGGAATGCTCTTTTATCAACACTGACACTGAAGCGGAAAACAATCTATAACAAACAACAATAGAATGAGAATTAAACATAATTCCATAATTTGGTATCCATTGGTTATCTCGATAGCGATTGTGCTCGGTATCGTCATAGGCAACTACATATCAACAAAAAAATTCACACTCGACAAAGACCGCAAGATCAATGCCGTGCTCAACCTGATCCAAAGTGAATATGTCGACTCCATCGACGTGAAGGACCTTGTGGAGCAAGCCATTCCGGCAATCATCGGCAACCTCGACCCGCATTCATACTACATTCCCGCTTCCGATATCCGTGCAGAGAACGAGAAACTCGACGGCTCGATGAGCGGCATCGGCGTGTCGTTCTTCATGATGAACGACACCGCCAACGTTGACCAAGTGATTCCCAACGGACCGGCGGAAAAAGTGGGAATGCTTGCCGGCGACCGCATAATCTCGGTCAATGGAGAGTCGATTGTCGGCGGCACGCTGACGGCAGAGGGCATCCGCAGCAAAATCCGCGGAGAAAAAGGCACAAAGGTGAGAATCGGAGTGAAACGCAACACATCAAAGAAGACGCTGACTTTCACCATCACACGCGACGACATCCCGATGAACACCATCGACGTGTCGTATATGCTTGACGACAAGACAGGATACATCAAAATCGCACAGTTCGGAAAGAACACATACGATGAGTTTTTCGCAGCGTTGTCGAAGCTGAAAAAAGACGGCGCCTCCCGCTACATCGTCGACCTCCGCGGCAACCCCGGCGGATATATGGAAATGGCTATCCTGATGGTCAACGAATTTTTGGAACAGGGCGAACTTATTGTCTACACAAAAGGACGCAAAGAGCGTGAGGACATACAGGTGTGGAGCGATGACCAAGGCTCATTCCACGACGCTCAGGTTGCCGTGCTGATCGACGAGTATTCGGCAAGCGCCAGCGAGATTATGGCAGGAGCGTTGCAGGACAACGACCGCGGACTTGTTGTGGGTCGACGGTCGTTTGGAAAAGGACTGGTGCAGAAGCAGATTTACCTGCCCGACAGCAGCGCAATCCGTCTGACTATAGCCCGCTACTACACGCCGTCGCACCGATGCATACAGAAAGACTACACGCTTGGTGACGAAGACGACTACTCAAAGGAGCTCTACGACCGATACTCCCACGGCGAGCTCTACAGCGCCGACAGCATCAAGGTGGACAAAAGCAAGATTTTCCGCACTGCCAACGGAAGAATCGTATATGGTGGCGGAGGAATCGTGCCCGACATATTTGTGCCCAACGACACCACTGGTATCACCACCTACTACCGCGCCGTCGCCAACCTCGGGCTGCTGCAGCAGTATGTCTACACCTACGTCGACATCAACCGCGACCAACTGAAAAACGTCAAGACCGTCAAGCAGCTGATGGGCATGATGCCGTCAGACGACGCCCTGACATACGATTTTGTATGCTATGCCCGCGACAACGGCGTGCCGATGCGTTGGTACTACATAAACCTTAGCCGTTCGCTGATAGCACGCCAGCTGCGTGCCCTCGTGATTCGCGACGTGCTCGGCTCGGAAGAGTTCTACCGCTATTACAACCGCACCGACAATACAGTCAACGCCGCCTTGAAAGCGCTCAACGACGGCAAGGGCAAGTTTCCAATCACTCTGACAAGCACCAAGAAAAAGAAAGGGAAACGGTGATGGCTACAAAAACCGACATCAGACGCGACATCCGTCAGCTCAAGCGCATGCTTACCGATGAACAGAAGGCAATTGCCGCCAGCAAATGCTTCTCACGGCTCGAGCAATGCCAGGAGTTTATCGATGCCGACCGCATACTCGTCTACGCCTCCCTGCCCGATGAAATCTCCACCGATGAATTCATCAGCCGCTGGTATGGCAGAAAGCAGATTTTCCTGCCGCGCGTCAACGGCGACGACCTCGACATACTGCCCTACCGACCCGGCGACACCGCAGAAGGAGCATTCGGCATCGACGAGCCAACGGGCAACGAATGCCGCGACATTTCAGAGATTGACCTTGTTGTGGTTCCGGCTATGGCATTCGACCGCCGCGGCAACCGTCTCGGACGCGGACGCGGATTCTACGACCGTCTGCTGCACAACGCCACCTGTCCGCTGATAGGCGCCGCCTACGCCATCCAGATAGTGGAGCACATTCCGGCAGAACCTCACGACATAAAGATTCCAACAATCGTCACCGACGAAGAAACCATAAGAATTCAGCAATATGGCATTAGTAACTCCTGACACCAAGCTTTGCGAAGTGATTGTCGACGAGCCTTCGGTTGTCCCAGTAATCAACCGCTTCGACATCGTGCTCGGTGTGGGCGACCGCACCATAAAGTCAATCTGCAAAGAAAAAGGCATTGACACATCATTTTTCATCACAATCCTGAACGCGTTCATCCACGAATCGTTTTTTCTGGAAAATGTGACCGGAGCTTTCAATGCCGGCGACGTGGTCGACTATCTGCGCAAGACAAACAACTCCTACCTGCGCAACCAGCTGCCAAACATCGAGCGTCATTTCGCAGCTCTCATATCGCGCAGCGACTCAAACAACAACCTTCCATTGCTGTTTAATTTCTACAGAGAGGTGAAAACGGAGATAGAGCGGCGCATCGACAGCGACAATCAGTGGTTTGACGCCATAATCTCTGCCGAACAGTCGAACTCCGAAGTTTCTGTTGCCGGCAATGCCGTACAGGCGGAATCAGACTCAATCGAGGACAAATTGAGCGACTTGATAAACATGTTTGTGATTCATCTGCGTGGCGACTACGACCGCAACCTTTGCCACGCTGTGCTTTTCGCCGTCATCAGTCTTGAAAAGGACATTCGCCAGAACAACCGCATCCGCAACCGCGTGCTCCGACCGCTTGTCGATGCACTCAACTCGCGAAACTCTTAACGACGTGACGCTATGACAAATCTGAATGTCAGAATCATCACCGACGACACGGCTGTGGCAATAGGCCTGAAACAGACTCTTGCCAATATGTTCGACGTGGAAGCTTCGTGGACAAGGCCATCGGCAGTGGCAGCAGAACCCGACATTGCCGCCGACCTGTTTATTGCCGACGCCGACGCCTTCGCCTCCCTGCCGGGATTTTTCATCCCCAAGCGCAACCGGCTTGCCCTGCTGTCCAACTCAACCGACGACAATATCGGCTTTACGCTTAACCGCCATTGCGACGAGGCTGCATTTCTAAAGCAACTCGGCGACATAATCGAGATGTCGCGCCACAACCGCTCCGACGGCAACGAGCTGTCGCAACGTGAAATCGACGTGCTTTGCCTGTTGGCAAAAGGGTTGACCAACAAAGAAATAGCCGACCGTCTGTTTATCAGCATCAACACCGTATTGACCCATCGCAAGAATATTTCAGCCAAACTCGGCATACGCAGTATCTCCGGACTGAGCGTATATGCCATAATGAACGGCTACATCACCGACATACCAGACATCTAAAATCCCTTTTCATTCGCCATTTTTTTGTATTTTTGCACTATCAATCGATTATGGAAGAGAATACAAACAAAAACATATCAGAGAAAACAGCGACAGAAAAGGCTGCGAAGCCAGTAGACAAGCGTATGCCTCGATGGCTTGCACTAACACTGAAAACGGCAGCATGGACTGTCGGGTCGGTGGCGGCGCTGCTGGTAATGGCGCTGTGCCTGACGGTGTGGATTCTGACACCCGACCGGCTGACACCTATTGCCGAACGCCTTGCCAACGAGAACCTCAACGCGGATGTTAAAATCAAGCGTATGGAACTGACCGTATGGAAAACGTTCCCATACATGACCATCGACGTCGATGGTCTAAATGTGCGCTCTCGCACGCTCGACAAGCATAAGGCTTCGCTGCCAGCAGGCGTAGACTCGCTGCTCGACGTGGGCAGCATGCGCGCACGGTTCAATCTTGCGCGTCTTGCATTGATGGACGTTGAGATAAAAGAAATCTTTGTCGACTCCCCGAAAGTCAACCTTGTGACGGTCAACGACTCCCTCAACAACTACATGATTGTGCCGCCAAGCAAGGAAAAGAGCGAGAGCACGCCAATCGTCTTGAAGTCGCTCGTGCTTGAGCGCCTCAACATCGTTAACAACCGCGGCATCCGCTACCGTGACCTCAAAAGCGGCATGGACTTCACGCTGCACACCGACACCCTTTCGCTAAATTTCAAAGACAAGGAGAAACGCTATCGCCTCGCCTTTGGAGGCAACGTCAAAGCAAGCGTTCCCGAAGCCGATATAAACCATTCTGTGCCATTCCGTCTTGGAGGCGACGTGGCTTGGGACATTGCCAAACCCGAGAATCTGGCTCTTGACGATTTTTCAATCAACATAGCAGATGTGCCCGCCACAATAAGCGCGGCGATAAAGATGGCAGACAAGACATCGGTCGACAAGCTCGACATAGGCATAGGTCCTGTGGTCTACGACAAGGTATTGGCAAACGCCCCCGACAAATACCGCAAAAGTCTTGACGAATACAGCACCAACCTGCAACTGTCGATGGCGCTGCACCTTGAAAAGCCATACGTCATAGGCGGAAAAGACCTGCCAACATTCGCAGCGCAACTGACCATCCCGGAATGCTACGTTACCAACACACGCCACAATGCCAGGATTGACAAGTTTGCCGCTGATGCAAAGATTGCGTTCAACGGGAAGAATCCCGATGCCAGCCAACTGACTCTCAACAAACTGCTGATGGAAGGATTCGGTATCAGTCTTGACATATCAGGCTCTGCTACAGAAATAATAAAAGACCCGTCGGTAAAAGCCAAAATCAAAGGTCGGCTCGACCTTGCACGCGCATCTCGGCTTGCTCCAAAGCAACTGCCGTTCACAATTTCCGGACTGTTCTCGCTCAACACCGACGTGAAATTCCACGTCAGCGACTTTTCTGTCAACACCTTCCACCGCATCCGCGCCAACGGCAACGCCACACTGAGCAATGTGCGCTATTCCGTGCCTTCCGACTCGCTGCGCATGTTTGTCGACCACAGCGTAATTCGCTTCGGCACCGACAGCAAAATCAAAGGACAGGACAACATCACACGCAACCTTCTCATGGCTTCCATACAAATAGACTCGGCAATCATTGCCGACCCGCACGGACATGTCACCGCCAGCCGTCTAAAAGCCGGAGTGGGCAGCACCGGAGAAATGCACAACCTGATGGACACCACAGCCATCACGCCTCTCGGCGGACGCATCACGCTTGGACGCTTTACGATGCTGAGCCTCCCCGACTCAACACAGATGCAAATGTCGGGGATGGAAACAAATGCCTCAATAAGACGGTTCCAAGGACTTGGTCGCACTCCGATATTGAGCTTCGGCATCAAAGCAGACCGCATACGCTATTGGGACCACACCACGATGATGAGTCTGCGTGAAGGCAACATACAGCTGAGCGCAAACAAGCGCGTGAAGAAACGAAACTCACGGACAGAGGCTCGGATAGACTCTCTGCAGCGTCTGTATCCCAATCTCAGCCGCGACTCCCTGAGGACAATCTACAGAAAAGAACGCCGACAAAGGCGGTTGGCTGAGGAGGCAGCCGACACCTCATTCCGCGCCGACTTTGCCATCGACAGGCAGTGGCAGCGGCTGATACGCAACTGGGATTTCAACGGAAACATAACAGCCCTCAGAGGCCGTCTGTTCACTCCTTATTTCCCGCTCAGAAACCGTCTGAGCGACGTCGACGTCACATTCAACACCCAGAAACTCGACATCAACAACATAACCTATCGTGTGGGCAAAAGCGATTTGCAGCTGACGGGTGCGGTTGACAATATCCGCAGCACGCTGCTCGGCTCGCGACGCAACCCGCTGACCATCTCGCTTGTTGCCAACTCTCGCACTCTCGACCTCAACGAACTAATGGCGGCATTGTACAAGGGCAACAATTTTGCGAACAACGAGGAGCAAAAAGCTTCGTTCACAATCAATGCCAACGACGATGACGAGCGCATGCAACGCAATGTGGAGAGCGCCACACAGGAAGACGCCGACACTATACGCTATGCCATCCTCGTGCCAAGCAACGTGGTGGTTGACATCGACCTGATGAACGACACCACCTATTACGCCAACCTTGTGCTCAACCGTCTGCACTCATCAATCGGCATGAAGAATGGCGTATTGAGCCTGCGCGACCTGTCGGCAAACAGCAACGACGGCTCGATGAAACTCGACATGATCTATGCAACAGCCAACCGCAACGACATCGGGCTCGGGCTGATGCTCGACCTGCACGACATCAAAGTGGGACGACTGATGAAGATAATGCCCGAACTCGACTCTATAATGCCAATGATGAAAGGCATCGACGGTGTAATCAACGCCCGACTGGCAGCCACGACAAAAATCGACACTCTGATGAACGTGATACTGCCAACGACGAGCGCCGCCCTCAACATCAGCGGAAAAGACCTTGTGCTGCTCGACACCGAGACATTCCGACAGGTATCGAAAATGCTGCGTTTCAAGAACCGCAACCGCAATATGATCGACAGTCTCTCGGTAGAGGCCACCGCACTCAACTCGCAACTTGACGTCTACCCTTTCATCCTGCGCATGGACCGCTACAAACTCGCCGTGGTTGGATGGAACGACTTCGACACCAACTATAAATACCACATTTCCGTACTCGACTCTCCGCTTCCGTTTAAATTCGGAATCAATCTGAGCGGAAACATCATCAGAGACAATATGAAGTTCCGATTAGGAAAGGCGAAGCTAAAGGAAAACGAGGTGGCTCAGACCTCATCAATCACAGAAACCACCAAAAAGAATCTGTTCAGGCAGATGGATGAGATTTTCAGACGCGGAGCCGAAGCCGGGCTGCGTGAGGAACAGCACCATCACAACGGTCCGGTGCCCGACACCAACAACCGCCGCCGAGGTTTTGATGCCATCACCGAAGACGACCACTTGACAGCCGCCGACAGTCTGCAACTGATTGCCAACGGGCTGATTGAGGCTCCCGACACGACAGCGGTGGCTCAACCATCAAAGACCGACAAGAAAACAAAAGATAAAAAAGGCAAGAAACGCCGCTCAACGCGCAGCTCTGCAGCGATACGCGAAAAAGAGGCGGTCAAGCCTAAAAACTGACAAACAATCATGACAAGAGAAGAAACTGCATACGCCGACTACCTAAAACGCACTGGCTTTTCCGCCACGCCGATAAGCACCGCCCTGATCGACATGGACGGTGTGCTCTACGACTCAATGCCCAACCACTCGCGCGCATGGAAACGCCTTGCCGCGGAAAGAGGATGGCACTATGCCGACAACGAGTTTTTCCTGTATGAAGGTATGACCGGAGCGGCGATAATCCGACTTATGGAAGAGCGCGAATGCAACCGCGACAACGTCAGCGATGATGAATGCAAGGCGATATATGCAAAGAAAGCCGAATATTTCACGGCTCTGGGCAAGGTGGGTCAGATACAGGGCACTGCACGGATGCTCAACACGCTGCGCAATGCCGACATCTCCCGCGTGCTTGTCACGGGCTCCGGACAAGCCACCCTGCTCGACCGTCTGAACGCCGACTATCCAGGCATTTTCTCCGCACCGCTGAAGGTGACCGCCCACGACGTGCGTCACGGCAAACCAGACCCAGAACCATACCTTATGGGAATGGACAAAGCTGGAGTGCAGCCATGGCAGTCGATCGTGATTGAGAACGCACCTCTCGGCGTGAAGGCCGGAAGTGCGGCAAAATGCTTCACCATCGGCATCACCACCGGACCTATTCCGGAAGACATCATGCTTGAAAACGGTGCCGACATCGTATACCCAACCATGGAAGCGTTTGCCGACGCTCTGCCATCTATCATCAACCTCAGAAAGCAACAGTTATGAAACATCAGAACGTTATTTTCACAAACTCTGTCGGCGATGCCTTGAACAAAGCCGTCGAGCAACTGTCGCCACGCAACGTGTTTGTTCTGACCGACGAGAATGTGGAGCGCGAGAGTCTCACTTCTTTCCGCCTCCATTCTGAATGGCAGAAAATTGTCATCCCAGCTGGCGACATCAACAAAAACCTTGACAGCGCACAAGCCGTTTGGAATGCGCTGCAGAAAGGTGGCGCCACCCGCAAATCTCTGCTTGTCAACATCGGAGGAGGCGTAGTGACCGACCTCGGTGGCTTTGCCGCCGCCACATTCAAACGTGGCATCCGCTTCATCAACATCCCGACAACGCTGCTCAGCGCCGTCGACGCGGCTGTGGGAGGAAAGACGGGCGTGAATTTCAACGGTCTGAAAAATGAAATCGGAGTGTTTAAGGAGGCAGAGACTGTGATAATCTCCACTGTTTTTTTCAGCACCCTGCCCGAACGCGAACTGAAGTCAGGCTATGCCGAGATGTTGAAGCACGGGCTGCTCGACGGAGAAGCGGTCTACAACAAATTGCTCGACTACGATTTTGACAACGTGGCAGGCAACGCCTTGCTGCGCCTCGTCGAGGAATCGGTCAACGTGAAACGCCGGATTGTGGAGCAGGATCCGTTTGAGCAAGGACTGCGCCGCGCCCTCAACCTCGGACACACTGCAGGACACGCTTTCGAGAGCCTCGCCTTGAAACGCAATTCGCCTGTGCCCCACGGATATGCCGTGGCTTGGGGCATGGTTGTGGAGGCTGTGCTGTCGCACACCGAAAAGGGATTTCCATCAGCCGAACTCTATCGTCTTGCCGACTACGTGTGCCGCCACTATGGTGCATTCCACATCACGTGCGACGACTATCCAGAGCTCATCGAATTTATGCGCCACGACAAGAAAAGCGAGCACGGCGAACTCAACTTCACGCTTCTCCACAACGTAGGCAACGCCGAGACGGGCTGCGAGGTCGACGTAAAACAAGTGGAGGCTGCGCTCGACATCTACCGCGACTTGATGCACATATAGAAACGTTGCAACCAGGTTGCAACAATTTTACCATAAATTTGCACCGGCAAAAGGATAAAACGTAGATTTATGGAACATGTACACAACGGACACGACAGCCTGAAAAGCAAAATCGCCATCATCGCAGCGACAACCATCCTGCTCTCGGGAGCCGCTTTGATTGAACACTACTGCAGTCTGCCACTATGGCAGCTGCTGTTGATATATCTTGTGCCCTATCTTCTCGTAGGACACGACACATTGAAAGAAGCCGCCGAAGGCATCGTCGCCGGCGACGTCTTCAACGAAGACTTTCTGATGACCATAGCCACCATCGGTGCCCTGTGCATCGGATTTATGCCAGGCGCCGACACCGAATTCGCCGAGGCTGTGTTTGTCATGTTGTTTTTCCAAATAGGCGAACTTTTTGAGGAATATGCCGAAGGAAGAAGCCGCGACAGCATCTCCCACCTGATGGAAATACGCCCCGACACCGCCCATGTGGAACGCAACGGAGACGAGATGACGGTAGCTCCGGAGGAGGTGGCTGTGGGCGAAACAATCATTGTCAAGCCAGGAGAGAAAGTGCCGCTCGACGGCATTGTGGTTTCTGGCACATCATCGCTCAACACCGTGGCGCTGACAGGCGAAAGCATGCCACGCGAAATCAGCAAAGGCGACGATATTTCATCAGGATGCATCAATCTCTCCGGGTTGCTGCGCGTCAAGACGACAAAGACTTTCGGCGAAAGCACCGTCGCAAAAATCATAGACCTTGTGGAAAATGCCAACGAGAGCAAGTCGCGCAGCGAATCGTTCATAACCAAATTCGCACGCGTCTACACCCCTGTCGTTGTCATCGCCGCCCTGATTCTCGCCTTTCTGCCGCCATTGCTTTCATCAGCGGCTTTTATCGACTCGTTCACCACATGGCTTCACCGGGCGTTGATATTCTTGGTGGTGTCGTGTCCATGCGCATTGGTAATAAGCGTGCCGCTGACATTTTTCGGCGGACTCGGCGGAGCGTCGCGCAAAGGCATACTGATAAAAGGCAGCAACTACATCGACACATTGTCGCGGCTGGGAACAGTGGTGTTTGACAAGACAGGCACGCTGACACGTGGCGAATTTGCCGTCGAGGCTGTGCATCCTTCCGACTACAACGAGAAAGAGCTGCTGCATCTCGCCGCCCATGTGGAACACTTTTCCACCCACCCCATCGGCGCGGCTCTGCGCAACGCATTCCCTAAAGAGGCAAGCGACGGATGCGCGGTGACCGACGTTGAAGAAATTGCCGGACGTGGCGTGAAGGCCACCGTAGACGGGCACACGGTATGCGTGGGCAACAGCAAGATGATGGCCGACATCAATATGGAGTGGCACGACTGCCATCTTCCCGGCACAATCGTCCATGTGGCTGTCGACGGGCGATATGCCGGACACATCGTAATCAACGACCAAATAAAAGCCGACAGCGCAGAGGCTGTGGACTCGCTGAAACGGGCTGGAGTGGAACGCACAGTGATGCTGACCGGAGACCGCGAGGACACGGCAAAAGATGTGGCTGAGAAAGTGGGCATCGACGAATATCATTCCGAACTTCTTCCGTCAGACAAAGTGGCACACGTTGAGCGGCTGCTCAACGAAAAGCCTGCGGGAAAGAATCTGGCGTTTGTGGGCGACGGCATCAACGATGCGCCGGTGCTTAAACGCGCCGATGTGGGCATTGCCATGGGCGCGCTTGGCAGCGACGTGGCGATAGACGCTGCCGACGTGGTGCTTATGGACGACAAGCCGTCGAAAATAGCCACCGCCATAGCCATCGCCCGACGCACCATAGCCATAGCCCGCCAGAACGTGTGGTTTGCAATCGGTGTCAAAGCCGCCATCCTTATTCTCGCCGTTTTCGGACTCGGCACAATGTGGATGGCTGTGTTTGCCGATGTCGGAGTGACGGTTATCGCCGTGCTCAATGCCATGAGGGCTTTAAAAAGCTGAATTTCGGTTTATTGACCCTTTATTTTGAAAGCCTTTTCTCTTTTTTGTCCAACTTGTATGATTTTTCATTAATTTTGCATTGAAAAATCAAAAATTATGAAACCTCGTATTTTACTTTCGTACGTCCATATGGGAGGTACTGAACGCGACTGGGTGGAGAAAGCCTTCGAATCAGAATGGATTGTTCCTCTTGGTCCAAATGTTGATGAATTCGAACATAGACTTGAGAAATATCTCGGCGCGCCAAACGTTGTGGCTCTCAGCGCAGGCACAGCTGCCATCCATCTTGCATTGGTTGCCCTCGGCGTTGGCTCTGGAGATGAGGTGATTTGCCAATCATTCACATTCGCCGCAAGCGCCAACCCAATAAAATACCAGGGCGCCGACCCTGTGTTTGTCGACAGCGAGCCCGACACATGGAACATGTCGCCTGACGCGCTGGAAGAAGCGATTATAGACCGCAAGAAGCAGACTGGACATTATCCAAAAGCAATAATCCCAGTTTATCTCTATGGCATGCCGGCTAAGATGGATGAAATCCGCGCAATAGCCGACAAATACGGCATTCCTATCGTAGAAGACTCCGCCGAGGCTCTCGGTTCGGAATACAAAGGCAAGAAATGCGGAACCCTCGGCAACTACGGATGCTTGAGTTTCAACGGAAACAAGATTATCACCACTTCGGGCGGCGGTGCTTTGGTGTGCCACTCCAAAGAGGAAGCCGACCGCGTGAAATTCTATGCCACACAAGCCCGCGAGCAGCGGCCGTACTACTACCACGAGACAATCGGCTACAATTACCGACTGAGCAACGTGAGCGCCGGAATTGGCTGCGGACAGATGGACGTGCTGCAGCCTCACGTGGAACTGCGCCGCGCAATCCATGATTTCTACACAAAAGAATTGGCTGAAATCGACGGCTTGAGCGTTCAGCAGAATCCTTCCACCGACTTCAATTCCAACTTCTGGCTGTCGACGGTCTTAATCGACCCCAAAACCGGAAAAGACCCGGAATCTCTGCGGCAGTTCATGCTCGACGCCGGTGTGGAAACGCGCCGTCTGTGGCGGCCTATGCACATGCAGCCCGTTTTCGCCGACGCGCCCTACTATGGCGGCACAACGTGCGAAACTCTGTTTGACAGAGGCTTATGCCTGCCGAGCGGTTCCGGACTTAAAGAAGAGGAGCTACGCTATGTGGCAGACAAAATCAAAGAGTTTTTCAACAAATAGCTAATCAAAAAATCATCATAAAAAAACTATGGCTGAAAAGCAAAAAGTAGCATTGATCACAGGCATCACCGGTCAGGACGGTTCGTTTCTGGCTGAATTCCTGCTTGATAAGGGATACGACGTGCACGGCATAATCCGCCGCAGTTCTTCTTTCAACACCGGTCGCATCGAGCACCTTTATTTCGACGAATGGGTGCGCGACATGAAGCGCCGCCGGCTCATCAACCTGCACTACGGCGACATGACCGATTCAAGTTCGCTGATCCGCATCATTCAGGAGTTGCAGCCTGATGAAATCTACAACCTTGCGGCACAAAGCCATGTGAAAGTGTCGTTTGAAGTGCCGGAATACACTGCCGACACCGACGCCATCGGCACTCTGCGCCTACTTGAGGCAGTAAGAATGCTCGGGCTCGACAAAAAAACACGCATTTATCAAGCCAGCACGTCGGAGCTGTTCGGACAGGTGCAGGAAGTGCCTCAGCGCGAAACCACTCCGTTCTACCCGCGCAGCCCTTACGGATGCGCCAAACTTTATGGCTACTGGATAACCAAGAACTATCGCGAGAGTTACGGCATGTATGCCGTAAACGGAATTCTCTTCAACCACGAGAGCGAGCGACGAGGCGAAACATTCGTGACGCGCAAAATCACGCTTGCCGTGGCCCGCATCTCTGCCGGACTTCAGGACAAACTGTATCTCGGCAATCTCAACGCCCGTCGCGACTGGGGCTATGCCCGCGACTATGTGGAGTGCATGTGGCTGATTCTTCAGCAGGACGAGCCTGATGACTTTGTCATTGCCACTGGCGAATTCCACTCCGTACGCGAGTTTACTGAGCATGCTTTCGCCCGCGCCGGAATCACTCTGCGCTGGGAAGGCGAAGGTGTGGATGAAAAAGGCATCGACATTGCCACCGGACGTGTGCTCGTCGAGGTGGATCCTAAATATTTCCGTCCTTGCGAGGTGGAGCAGCTGCTCGGCGACCCTACAAAAGCCCGCACAAAATTAGGTTGGAATCCCCGCAAGACGTCGTTTGAACAACTCGTACACATTATGGTGGACCATGATATGGCTATGATTCGCAAACATGGCTCCGAATCCGAACGAATGATTTAGCATACAGAAAAATGGAAAAAGACGCTAAAATATATGTTGCCGGACACCGCGGACTCGTAGGCTCGGCTATCTGGAAAAACCTCCAGCAGAAAGGCTATACAAACCTTGTGGGACGCACGCATGCCGAGCTCGACCTACTCGATGGAGTGGCGGTGCGCGAATTTTTCGACGCCGAAAAGCCCGACTATGTGATTCTTGCCGCAGCTTTCGTGGGCGGAATCATGGCTAACAGCATCTATCGCGCCGACTTCATCTGGCGCAACCTGCAGATACAGCAGAACGTAATCGGCGAAAGTTTCAGGCACAACGTCAAGAAACTACTGTTTCTCGGAAGCACGTGCATCTATCCCCGCGAGGCTCCTCAACCAATCCCCGAGAATGCGTTGCTGACATCTCCGCTCGAATGGACAAACGAGCCTTACGCACTCGCAAAAATCGCCGGACTGAAGATGTGCGAGAGTTTCAACCTGCAATACGGCACAAACTACATCGCCGTGATGCCGACCAACCTATACGGCCCTAACGACAATTTCGACCTCGTAAGCAGCCACGTGCTGCCGGCAATGATACGCAAACTCCATCTGGCGCGCCTGCGCATGGAAGGCGACCGCGAAGGCATTCGCCGCGACCTTGACCGCCGTCCGGTGGGCGATGTCGACGGCAAGGCTGCAGATGAAGCCATCGACGCTATGCTCGACAAATACGGCATACTCAACGGCTCGCTCAACCTCTGGGGTTCCGGACGGCCTATCCGCGAGTTCCTTTGGAGCGAGGATATGGCCGACGCTTCGGTCTACGTGATGGAACACATTGATTTCGACCAGCTGAAAGGCGACAATCCGGAAGTGCGCAACTGCCACATCAACATCGGAAGCGGCAGAGAGGCTACCATAGCACAAGTGGCTGAGATGGTGAAAAACGCCGTAGGATTCAAAGGCGAAATCCACTGGGACTCGTCAAAGCCCGACGGAACAATGCGGAAACTCACCGACGTGAGCAAACTGCACGCCCTCGGATGGCGCCACAAAGTGGAGCTGGAAGACGGCATCCCGGCGCTCTATAAATGGTATCTGGAACACTGAGTCATTACCACATAAATAAACGCGCAGCGGAAAGCGTATCGTTTTCCGCTGCGCGTTTATTTATCTCACAGTCGATTGTCAACGACCGACACACATGTCAATCTTATACCGCAACGTGTCAGACGGAGCAAGCTTGTTGGCAATTTCATAATACTGGCAAGCCTGGGTATAGTCGGGAATCTCCAGCTGAGCATCGCCAGCCTGTTCCCACGAACGGCTCGCCGCCTTCAGTTTCACGTCGAGACGCTCCTGCAAACCCTTGCTCTTGTCAAGCACCTCGCCACTCTGCCCTGCCTCATCGCTCTTCTCCACTACACGGATATCGTCGAGCAACGTTTTCGCCTTGAGCAACGGCTCATATTCAGCATTGTCGCCATTGTTTATCAAACTGTCGCATGCAATGCACTTCTTCTCATACCGCGCAAGCACATCAGAGTCATCGCCATCGCTTGACGTCGACGGCTTGGAACCGCCCATCATCGACCACACTCCGGCTCCGATGCCGCCAACCACAACCACCGCCAGCACAACAATCAGCCACGTAGGAAACTTGCCGCGGCGACGGCCACCCTCGCCTATCACACGAGTGGCACGCACATCATCCCCTCCCACATTCGGAGCGGGAGAAGGCGCAGGAGCTGGTTCCGGGACAGGAGCAGGCTCCGGAACAATCTCCGGTTGAGCCGTCGGACAAATCTCCATCACAAAATCATCGACCGTAGCCGTCCTGTCATACTTATTGTAAGCCATCGCACGGCTTATCGCAAAACGCACAGCATCGCTCACCGTCGGAGGCAAAGCCTTCTCCACCGTGTCGCGCTGCATCTCAGTGGCAATGATAGGCACCCTGCCAACAAGCATATAGTAGAGCACCGCACCAAGAGCATAAACATCGGCCTGCGGAGAAAACGTCTGCAAACCGCTGTACTGCTCCACCGGAGCAAAACCATCGCTGCAGCCCTGCACACGGATAGTCGACGTAGGTTTGCCCTTGTCGTCAAAATGCTTCGCCAAACCAAAATCAATCAGCACAGGCATACGCTGACCAGTATGATAGTCCACACGGAACATAATATTCTCAGGCTTGATGTCGAGATGATTGATGTGGTGAGAATGCAAAAACGCAACCGCCTTAGCCACAGGCAGCTCAATGTCGAGCGCAGCCTGCTCCGACAGCGCACCGTTGGCCTTAACCAAATCGCGCAGCGTACCCCCGTTGAGATACTCCATCACATAATAAACCGTATTGTTCGCCTCAAACACCTCGCTCACAGGCACCACATTAGGATTCTTGCCGCTGATCTCATTCAGCCGGCGAGCCTCCGCAAGAAAATCGCCACGGCTCTCCTCCACACGCGACTGCAAAGGCTTGGAATAGCCCACACCGCCCGAAGCGTCGCGCTCGCAAGCATCCTTCATGAAATGCTCCTTTATGGTGAAATATGTAAAAATAGGCACCTTGTCGAACATCACCGTTGTCGACACCTTATATGTTATTCCAAAACCGCCCTGACCAAGCACAGCCTCAATCCGATAATCAAACTTCGGACTTTTCAGAATAGTGCCGACAGGCAACGCGCGCTGAAGTTCGTTCTCTTCCATATCCCTATAAAATTATTCGTTCTCAAATTTTTTAAGTCCCCCAAATTTAGATATTTTTATTGAATATACCCCAATTTCAAAAGAAATAAAAACAACAAACCCGCCTTTAAATCAATTATGATTAAAAAAAGCACACTTCTTTCTCTTATCTGGCCGAAATTCATTACCTTTATCCGCATATTACAATTCCAGAATCAACAGTCAAGAAAATCGACTTCGGGAAAACCTCCCCACCACCGTTGATTCACAAAAATACTGAATATGACTGATAAAGAGAATCTGAAAAAAATGAACCAGATATACATCCAAACTCAGACCTGTAGAGTCCAACAGCAAGTGCAAAGAGTTGGAAGAAATTAGATGTTTTTTGACTTAAAATGACAATTATGTTGAATAATCGCACTTGGCTTGCATTTGCCAACAGAAAATGGTGCAGACATACAGATGCAATCCATAGTCTTGGATTCATCAATTGGAGAATGGGAAGAGCACGTTTTTCTATTGGAGATATAGTGTATCTTTTTATGTCAGATGAGCGTTATGTACGATTCAAGATGGTGGTAACTGCAGAGAATTGCAAACGTGAAGACCAATCGTTTTGGGTCGTTACACCACCCAATGACATTACTTATAAACTTGAACCACTTGAAGAATATGAAGGCACAATGCTTTCTGAGAAAGAGTTATGTAAGCATGGTTTAAAAGGAGGCAGATCTCTTGAAGTTCCTAATTGCAACAATAAAGAACTTATTGGTTACATTAAATCAATATTCTAATTATGAAAGGCGACGCACAACCCCTAATAAAATTCTTCGATGGATCTGACAAGCGATTCATCATACCTCTGTATCAACGCAACTACGACTGGAAGGAGGAAAACTGCGAGCAATTGTTTCAAGACTTGATGAAGCTCCATAATAGCGACCGTAAGAGCCACTTCTTTGGCAGTATTGTATCAAGCATTCAGTCGGGAACAGAAGATAGATTCATTATTGATGGTCAGCAGCGAATCACAACCGTTTCGTTGCTGCTGATAGCGATGGTCAACGCCAAGAAAGAAGGGCTGATAGAAGCTGACGACGCAAAGCTTGTTGAGAAAATCTTCAAACGCTATCTTGTGGATGAATATCAAGAAGATGAGCGCAAGGTGAAACTCAAGCCCATCAAGAAGGATATGCAAGCCTTTGACGCTTTGCTGTATAAGCCCAAAGACCAATATATCAAGGAATCTAACGTAACTCGCAACTACGATTTCTTCTATAACAAGATTACTCGTGCAGGTTTAACGCTCGACGAACTCTTTGAGACCATCAAGAAACTCGAAGTTATCAACATACGTCTTGACGAAGATGATGACCCACAGCTAATTTTTGAAAGTCTTAACTCCACGGGACTTGACTTGAGCGAAGCAGACAAGATACGCAACTATCTCTTGATGTCACTCGCACCTGCCGAGCAGGACGAGCTTTATACTCGTTTTTGGAATCCAATAGAAGAGTTTACCAAGTACGACCCATCATCTTTTGTGCGTGACTACCTAACCATGAAGCAAGGCAAGATTGGTCGTATTGATAAGATATACTTCATATTCAAGGAGTATGCTGAAACTGCAAGCATTGAAAGGGCGATACTTTTAGAAGATATGCATCACTATGCCAAGATTTACAGCCAAGTAGATAAAGCCAAAGTGGGTACAGACAAGCTGAACAGAAAGTTAAACCAGCTCAGAACCCTGGATTCTACAGTTGCTTATCCTTTCTTTATGGCTTTCTTCGATTATGCGCTCAAAACCGGATTGGCTGAGACGGAAATCTATCAGACACTTGATGTCATAGAAGCCTACTGGGCACGCAGGATCATCTGTAATCTCCCGTCGAATGCTTTGAATAAGGTTTTTGCCACACTTCACAGAGATGTGCTGAATCACGTCAACACATCAAGTGACGATACAACACCTTCATATATTGACGTACTGAAATACGTCCTGCTAAAGAAGGGGCGCTCTTCTGTATTCCCATCCGATGAGGAGGTGAAGAGCGATTTCAAGACACGCCAAGTATATAAGATGCCAGTAAATGCTCGTATGTTTATACTTGAGCGTTTGGAGAACCAAGACAACAACGAGCGTCATGATGTGGTGAAGGAACTGACAGACAAACATATTACAATTGAGCATATTATGCCACAAACCCTCTCGGACAAGTGGAAAACTGCGTTGGGTGATGATTGGGAAAGAATTCATGAGCAATATCTGCATACGATGGCAAACCTAACCCTTACTGGATATAATTCTCAATACAGCAATCTTTCATTTATTGAGAAAAGAGACATGGAGAAGGGTTTCAAAGACAGTGCGTTTCGATTGAACAACAATGTAAAATCGTGCGGACAGTGGACCGAAACAGAATTAAAAGCACGTCAGAAAGAATTGCAGAGTGTGTTTATGCGCCTTTGGCCTATGCCTACAACGACATTCGAACCTTTGAAACGTGAGGCAGAGTCAGCATCGCTTGACGATGAGGACTATGAGTTCACTGGCAAAAAACTTCAAGCGTATATACTTCATGGAGTCAGGTATGCGGTCAACACTTGGAAGGAAATGCTCATTCAAGTATGCGGACATATACTGATAGAAAAACGTTCTACCATAGAATGGCTTTGTGCAAACGAAAAGTGTGGTTTCTCAACCAAACAAGAAGATTGGAGACGCGAACTGGCAGCAGGAATATATGTATGGACAGATAATAGTACTGCAACCAAGATAAACATTCTTCATGGAATGTTCGAGGAATGCAATATCCCTGCCTCAGAACTCATCTTTGAATTTCGCCAAGAGATAGAAGAAGTGGATGAGGGATAATTACTTGTAAAGTATAACCATAATAGTATGACAGTACCTACCATCCAGACCAATTCAAGCAAAATAGAGAAATCATTTTTTTCGACAGTATAAGAAAAAAAATCCGTGCAACCTTTTGAGTTACACGGATTTTTATTTATCTATCGCTTATCGATTCTTTACTTCACCTCCTCAAAAGTAACATATACTGTATATCAATTAGTTATGCGTATCTTGGTACAAATATGGGCATTTTATAACGATGCTTTTTAGAGCTAAGAATAGGAATAAAAAGCCCCAAAAAAAGATAGAGCAATTATACGAAAAAAAAATCGTTTCTTGGCTTACACTTCCATTGAATAATCATCAGTTCGTAAATTTATAAGCAATGCATAATTTTCAAGTACAACTATATGCTGGGATAAAGAATATAATATCTTCAAGACAATTATAAACCTTGACTACGAAACTCGGTAATTAATGCTTGACGTAAATTCTGATCCTATTCATCAAACATTAAGTTTATATCCGGATCATCGAATTGAAGTTTGTAAAGGTGAAATAAAATTTATATTGTATTCAGGAAAAATCAGAACAAAGAATCTATTCTTTCGAGAAGTAGAATGTAAAGCTGCAAACATTTATATGGAGTTGCAAGAACAAAAGGTCACTGTTTTCTAGAATAACCTTGGAGTTAAAAATAATCTTTTTATGTCACAAATATGATTATTCCCGATAATGTGGTTATTCCTACATATTACATAAATCATAATAATGTTTGGAATTAAAAATACCACGCGCGGCCCTCTATATAATTCAGTTTAATTTAGTACCTATATATAAGGAAAATAAACTAAACTAAATCGTTTTTTCATTCAAAAAGGGAATATATAAATTTCATACTCCTACGATTAAGAATGAGTCATACAAAAAAGGAGTTTATTTGGGCAAAAAAAATGTGCTAGGTATATTTATATTTTTTTAACCAACCGTTTTTTATTTTCATTAGCTTTCATTTTTGAGATTTTATTTGCAGTTATTTGGTTCTTCTTTTCACAACTCGCTACAAATCAAAATATTACAATTTTCCAGGTAGTCGTTATCTTTCTTTTTTTATGGAAAACTATTATATCTTTGTCACATCAATAAATAAAAATAGATATGAACCAAAAACGAAACCTACTCTGGTCATTAACAGTACAAGCCATAACAATACTGTTGGCATCAATGTTTGCATTCCAGGCATGTAATCTGTTTGGTGCAAAACTCATCTTACTGCCTGTATTTATTGTGTCCATCTATATTCCACTAAAGCTTATCTTCCATTACTTTATATATATGTTCAAAGAACTGGAATCAACACCTTTCACAGATGGAGTAAATGGGGATACTTCTCAAGATGTTACTCTGAAAGAGAATGATCTGATTCTATTGAAAAAAAGAATGGAACTATTTCATTATGAATATCAGCAAGAGCATCAACAGTACATTTCACAAAAGGAAAAAGAAGAAAACGAGAAGCTGTGCGCCGTATTAAAATATACACGTGATACATTTCAGCAATTGGGATTTGACGAGTCAGAAATCTTTCAAATAAATGAATGCGTCCGTTATTTTGTTACCAATCGTAAAGTTCTTTCCATTAAGGGCATTCACATAAAAAAACGAATGTCGGTAACCCAAATTTCCTTGAAAAACTTTGCCTGGAATATTGCTTTTCAATATGGTCTCAGTAGCGAAGCGACAGCTACGTTTGTAATAGAGACATTCAGCGAATGGTTTGTGAATACATCATTTGAAACCGTCAGGAAAAATTTACGAACAATTACAGGGAAACACAAAATAGAAATAAACGAGTCCATAACCCGGTTTTGATTAAAGATTAATATTATTCTAATTTATTTTCTGACAAATCCATATTTTTAATATATAAATCATATAAATTTATTAAGCCGTCAAAATTCAAAATAATTAAACAGTTTTATTCGTTAACTAAATTCTCTATTATTCAAAGAATTAGAGTAGATTTTGCTCTTAATATCAGGATGTGCTCCATGATTGATTTTAAGGAAAATTTTGTTTCTTATTTGTTTCCTTTTATCAATTTTAATCATTAACTTTGTTATATAAGCAACAGAATATGTCCTATGGCACGAGTGAAAAAATCAACACGGGTCAAAGAACCTGTCCGGCTCCGGATGAAGGCACTCACAAATGGGAACTACAGCCTATATCTGGATATATACCGTAACGGGCAACGCTCTTACGAGTATTTGAAAATGTATCTGATACCAGAAACCGACAATAATGCCCGAAACCAGAATCGGGCTATATTGGCAGCCGCAAATGCAATCAAAACAAAACGAATTATCGAATTAGCCAATCAAGAAGCAGAAACAGGCAATGTCCAGGAAGCAATATGTCTATCTGATTGGATGAATATCTATAAGAGAAATCAAAAAGAAAAAGGTAAAAAGGACAGCGAGCAAATAAAAGTTGCCATGCGGATTCTTGGTGACTATGTACAAAAGCCGGTTCTGTTGGAGCATATTGACAAGGAGTTTTGTCAAGGATTCCTTGATTACCTGACTGAAGAGTACAGGCCAAACGGGAAAATCGTATCAAACTATACACTATACAATTATTATCGTGTCTTTAACAGTGCGTTAAATGCTGCAGTACGAGCCGGTTATATAAAAGTGAATCCTTTCACACAAATAAATTCTTCCTGCAAGATCCATAAACCTGAGTGCAAGCGGGAATATATGACGATGGACGAAATACGCACATTGATAGCTACTCCAATAAGAAATAGAGAAGTGAAGAGTGCCTACTTGTTTTCTTGTTTCTGTGGGCTCCGTATTAACAATATACGTGAGCTTAAATGGAATAATATATATGATGAAGATGGACAATATCATTTGAAGATGGAAATTCGGAAAGGTAAGTCCCCCATCCGCATTCCTTTATCTTCAGAGGCGGTAAAATGGATGCCTGAACGTGGTCAAAAAATTGCTGATGACTATGTATTCGACTTGCCTTCACCTGTTATGATCAGCCTTCTTATCAAAGACTGGGGCAAGGCAGCAGGAATAAAAAAAAGATTTACGTTCCAAACTGCGCGTAATACATTCGCCGCTATGATGCTCACACTTGGAGCTGATCTTTATACAACGTCCCAATTACTTGGACTCTCAGATATGAAGATGACTCTTGAGTACGTCAAAATGATAGAGCAGCGTAAGGAGATGGCTGTAAATTTGGTTAACGGATTATTTGACTGAAAAAATATAATAAGCATTATAATGCTGAAAAAAGAAGATTTCAAGTTTTACTCCAGCCTTTGTATAGCTGCGGTAAAATCAATAATAATAATATCGTTTAACTTAATTAAAAATTTCTATTATGAAAGATTTAGGCTATTGCCCTCTCTCTTTTTGGGAAAGGCAAACACGTGCATCATTTCGTAACAGTAAAAGATGTTGCTAACGAGCTATGCGCCTTGCTACAGGAAGCGCAAAAGGTTTATTTGCATGAAGTACTGGAATGCAGCAAACAGTACTGGCGCTATGTCGATGATTTTGTAAACAGTCATCGCTACATAGAATGTGACGATGTTGTTTGCAGGAATTGTCATGAAATGAATATTCACATAGTGAAGATCCTGTTGACAGAGTATTCTGAAATTGTAAGCAGTTCTTTTACTCATGATGCATTATCATTTGAGAAATGCATGGAGCTTAAACAGATGTACGATTCATCAGTACCGCCCCAAGCAACAGAAGTACATAGCTTGAGTACTCTAATGCGTACTCCTCCTCTTTCTTTTGGATGCAAAATCACAGCAGAACAGATGGCAGATATTACGGCTTGCGCCGATACCTACCATCTGTTTTGTGTTTCTGTACTTACCGTCAAGGATATGCAGAATCTTCTTTATTGTGAAAAAGGATTCTGCATACAAGTAAACAATATTCGCCTATTGGCAATTTTGTTCGATGCCCTTTTGGAAAACAGGTTTATCCAGTTAAACTGGCAATCCATCCTTAGCAAAGGGCATTTTTTACGTTCAAAAGATGGTAAGAGATTCATTTCTGCTTCCAGTCTTTCATCCGCATTATCTGCGGCAAAAAACAATATGACTGCCGCCGCCTACAATATAAGGGAAACAATAGAAAGACTGAGAAAATGACAAGAAAAGACTGAAATGAAAGAATGTGAAAGGTAAAAGCGTGATAGTAACAGTGATACGTGTTTAGTATCACGCAATAAATTCTGTATCAGAGAGTACAGATTGTACCTTTATCCTCCGTTAGCGCGCTGCTTAACGGAGGAACATTCTTTTTGTCAAATTTTAAAAGGTTATTATATGTCGAACAGAACAACACTCATGGAACGGTTGAACAAACAGTTGAGCGAAATGGAAGCTGTTATCAAAAGGCTGGGGCCCATTGAAGGTATCCTGGAACGTATGAACACACTTGAAGACAGTATTTATACGACAAAAAATGTCTTTACATTCAAGGAAGCCTGTGTATATATCGGTGTATCCGAAAGTCTGCTCTACAAACTTACCGCCAACAAAGTAATCCCCCATTACAAGCCACGGGGAAAGAAAATTTATTTTTCAAAGAAAGATCTGGATGATTGGCTGTTGCAGAACTATGAGCCAGCTGCAGATGAAGCCATACATTTAGCTACTGAGATTTCTGCAACCCAACCATTAAAGAATCACAATCAATATGGAAGAAGAAAGAAAAACTAATTACGCCGCAGGTGGAGAACTTGATATAAATCAATTGTCGGAGATGCTGTCAGCCTGTCAAATCAAGGTAACAGACACGTACGAAACCCCACCACAAATTATCTGGATAGACAATTCGACAATAGCCACGCTTGGAAATTTCAGCGCATCAACAGGTAAGGCAAAATCCAAAAAGACCTTTAACATATCAGCTATCGTTGCCGCTTCATTGGCCGGCAAGCAAGTGTTGAACTACCGCGCTCATTTACCGGAAGGCAAACGCAGAATTTTGTATGTAGATACCGAACAAAGCAGATACCATTGTCACAATGTACTTGAACGCATTTTAAAACTTGCCGATCTGCCGACAACAACCGATAACGAAAATCTTGATTTTATCGGTTTACGAGAATATTCTCCATCATTAAGGATACAGATAATTGACTATGCATTACAACAGAAAAGAGGCTACGGATTAGTCATTATAGATGGAATACGTGATCTCATGTTGGACATCAACAGTACCAGCGAATCTGTGGAGGTAATCAATAAGATGATGGAATGGTCGTCAAAATACGATCTGCACATTCACTGTGTTTTACATCTTAACAAAGGGGACAACAATGTGCGCGGACATATTGGTACCGAAATGAGCAATAAAGCGGAAACAGTTCTTGTAATCAGTAAGAACAATGAAAATCCGTCTGTCAGCGAGGTACATGCTTTGCACATCCGTGAAAAAGAGTTCCAGCCTTTTGCCTTTACCATAGATGACAACGGACTTCCAATTCTTGCAGAATGCAGCACCTCACTAGATAAGCCGAAACCCAGGCAAAGATCGAGCTATACAGAGCTCAGCATTGAGCAGCACCGGGAAGCCCTGTCAGCAGCCTTCAATGACAAGCCCATCAAGGGGTTTGAAAATATGCTGCAGGCTTTGATGGTTTCTTATGAAAGTATCGGCTTCAAACGCGGGCGTAATGTCATGGTCAAATTATTGCAGTACCTGACAGACAATCTGAAGCTGATTATTAAACGAGACAAACTTTTCTATTATGACATGAGCAAAGCCGAAGCCATGCTTTTTGATGAAGAATGACAGCGCCCGGGTCTTTATGTAATTCAGTTTAATTTAGTACCTATATGTATAGAATGTAAACTAAACTAAACCGATTATAAAACAGAAAATGATATGACTATAACAGAAGCAAAACAATTATGTATCGTGGATTACCTGGCATCAATCGGGTATCATGCACAATATGTAAAGGCCGGACAGTACTGGTACCGGTCTCCGTTCAGACAAGAAAAGACACCTTCGTTTAAGGTTAACAGCAGGCTCAATGAATGGTATGATTTTGGAGCGGCAACCGGTGGTGACCTGGTAGAGCTTGGAAAACATCTGTACCAGACAAACAGTGTAAGTGAAGTACTGGCCCACATAGAGCAGCACATAAAAGGAACTGTTATACCACACGTACGTTTACCTAGTCCCGTAACACAACCGATGGAGCCGGAAATCTGCAATATGATTGTAGTTCCGCTAAAGAACCATGCTTTGCTTTCTTATCTTAGGACGCGACTTATAAATACAGATGTGGCAAAAATGTTCTGCAAAGAGATACACTATGAACTGAGAGGAAGAAAATATTTTGCCCTTGGTTTCAAAAACCAGTCAGAAGGATTCGAAATCCGCAATCCATATTACAAAGGATGCATCAAGACCAAAGATATATCTATCATCAGACACCAGAATGGCGAAATACAACGTCATGTTTGCATATTCGAAGGTTTCATGGACTTTCTTTCCTATCTGACACTGAAACAGTCTGGCAACAAAGAGGTCTGTATTGACTTTCCCTCTGATTACCTTGTCATGAATTCAGTCAATAACCTGAAGAAAACTTTGGGAGCCATAGATGACTACCAGCAAATCCATTGTTACCTTGACAACGACATGGCAGGGAAAAAGACGGTAGAGACAATCTCGGGAATTTATGCAGAACACACCAGCGACGAGTCATCAAGATATTTTGAATATAAAGATCTGAATGATTATCTGCGGAACAGAAAAATGTAATATTCAAATATCACTTTTTTTCAGGAGCTCTCCTTGTCAGGGGGGCTCTTAATTTTTTAAAACCGGCAACACGTCCTTTTAATGGGTTATAACAATACTTCCAGGGATTTATAGAATATAAACTTAATATTAAAAAATTCTAAACCAATAAAATTTAACATCAAAATGTTTTGCCGTACAAATATTATATATACATTTATACGGGGTTAGGGGAAAATCAGCTATATATTGTCAGCCGGACACTCGAAATAGCCGGCATATTATCCCCTATTAAAAAGTTTGTTTTAAGTTCAACGGCCTCTTTGCGGACGCGCAATTGCAGGCGGCATCATCTCGACGCGTTCAGGTATAATCTAACCTGAAATATCGCTTTTTTTACAATACAACTTACAATTACACAACGACACTTTATCCATGAAAAAGACTTTACTATTTCTATTGGGGATGGGAGGCTTGTCTGTGTACGCCCAGTCGCCCGGAGGCGTCAACGGAACTGAACTTTGGTACAAGCCTTTACCTGTAACATCCAATCTACAGGGGTATTATCACTGGATGGACCACTCGGGTGATTCTGTAAAACTTAACCAACGCAGACTTGGCAGTTCAGAACTTACGGAATTCACACAGTCACGTACCTCATTGCACACGATTAACTTCCATCCGGCATTCAAACTATCGGATGGAATGTTCGGCAAGTCTGCCTATCTTAAGTATTCCAACCTGTCGCAAGCGACCATCTTTGGAGTTTTTGCTCCTTTATCAACAAGCAGCAACAAAGACATGGTACTGTATGCTGTCAATGGCCGCAAAGGATCCGGCACTGTATTTACCAAAGATAAAGCAGTCCGCACACAAGGAATTGATCCACTTGATTACGGAAGTGAAAATGGAGAGGATTTGGTGTATTCGTCTTCTGATTCACTGTCTGAAGATGAGTTTAAGGAACAATCACCACGTATTGCTACTTACCTGAAAGCCGACAGGCCAAACTTCAATCTATGGGGAGAAGACAGTAAAACCGCCATATCTTTTGGCAGTGTATATTCATCGACAGACTCCGATTTCAGTACTTCTTTTGACGTATCATCTTTCGGAAATGAGAAATTTGACGGCTACACACCTGAATATATTGTTTACAGCCGCTATCTCAGTCCTGTCGAAAGAAGAAAAGTAGAGAGTTATCTTGCTGTAAAATATGGTATAACATTAAACGGATCGTATCTTGACAGTGAGGGCAACCTGATATGGGACAGAGATGAGCATAAATCGTATCATAACAGAGTAGCTGCCTTTGGTCAGGATTTGAATGGAGAACTTCTGCAGCCGCTTTCTTCCACGTCCTACGAAGAAGCGCCTACTTACTCGTCATTAAAAGAGAATGACAGTTATTATCAGTCCAATTCCTACAATCTCCCTTCATCAGCTCACCTGCTGGTTATGGGACGGGAATATGGTAATACAATGCCGGATAACGGTTATGTATTCTGGGGAGATGATGATGCACCGACATCAACCTATACGGCATCGAATGACACGCTGTGGCATATTATGAACCGTACATGGCTGGTAAGAAGCAATATGCCGGCAAGCGCAGACAGCCTTATGACCAGATGGACCGGAAACGGACTTGATGTAACAAGTGAAGGATTCCTGGACGATATAACCCAAACAACAGCAACAGCAGGAGCATACGCTATAACTCCAGCCATGCCAACAGGAGGAGGAGCAATGGAATTCAGATGCCCGACAGCACATCCGACTTTTGATGTCGGATTTACCGACGGTGGTAATGAATGTACCTACGGATTCAGAGTCGGCAATAATGGTTCTGTATATGCCATCAATAACGGGCAGGTATCTTCCGGCACTGTAGCAACCGGAGTTAGTGGAAGAATGCTTTCGATCCGCCGTGAAAACGGATATCTATTTCTCCGTATAGACGGTTCAGGCAGCGCCAACTGCACTATGGCCGCACCTGATACTACCGGAACATCAAACGGAATAATCCGGACCCAATCAGCAGAAGTACCTCTGTCAATAATTTCTATACGAACGGGAGGTATCGGTGATACCGGGAACCAGGCAGAGCTCAGCTATGGTCTGACGTCCGGAAGAGAATTTGCTGATTACTGCCGCAAACGCACTGTCATGCTTATAGATCCGAGCGGAGAAGGAACGTTTGATCCAGAGAACATGATAGTAGTGAGATGTTCAAAACCGGACATATCCAGAGGGAAAACCATATTCCATAATATATTCTGGGATGCTGACGGCAGCGGAAGTGACATGTTCACCTTTGCTTATTATGATGGTCTGGATGTTGATGCCGAGCCAACACCTTCCAGCTGTGAAAACGGAGTGCCGCAGAATGACGGATCGATAGAAATTGGAGTTAATATAGGCACTCCTGTTTATAACTATACCCTGACAGTAGATACTGTGGCAGGAATGGAACACGGTACCACAATAGCAAGCGGAACATTTATAGGTGACACCCATCGGATTGACAGCCTTGCTCCGGGAACCTATACACTTTCCGTCACACAAGGAGGTGGAAACGATATCTATGGTAGCGGGAACGCACTATACACGAGCTATTCACATGATACCCATACCTATCTGTCCGGTGAAATTACATGGACAGTAGCTGAAACCAATTCAAACTATCGTGTGGGACTTGAGCCAGCCCTGACCGATGAAATTACGCAATACGGTTTTGATGTACGTGGCAACAAAGCGCATATCATATATAACGGTTACACCAGCATAACACAGTATGCAACGATAAAAGAGGGTGATGTACTGAGCGTTTCGGTGGGCAGTATGCAAGTGGTTTACCGTGTAAACGGTGAAGTGTTCCATCGTGAAACGGTATGGTCACTCCGAGCATGGCGTTTCTGCATCAAATACGGAACCGGAGAGACACACATCACCAATCTTATGGTAAACGGCAAACCGGTGGAATCATTTGCGACCTCCGGCAACGTACAAATAGAGACACCAAAGTCGAATACTGTAAATCTGACCGTACATGTAGGCAGTGAATGTGACGATACACTTCCGAACGGAACAGAGGAAATGAGGGAAAAACAGAACTTCGAAATCCAGAATGGCAACGACACTGGAGACACCGAACAAAACAACCTCATTGTCAACGAAAAAGGTAATGCAACACGAATTTATGATGCGGTGCTGGAGCGTGACATAACATCATCAGCAACACTAATTGTCTTCGATGCATCGGGCAGAATGATAGAAAACAAGGACATGGAAGGCGAATCCGTGAAAAATACAGAATTCAGAGTACCTGGTCCGGGTGTCTATATCATCAAAGCCCTTACAGCAGACGGCAAAGAGTTTACAAGGAAAATTATTGTAAAATAATGACTAAAGCAGCAATATTATGAAAAGATCACATATAATTGCCACGGCAGCCCTGGTACTGGCTGTCGCCGGCTTTGCCACATCACGGCATTTTTCGGACCACTCTCCCGATATAGTGTCCGGGAAAGAATATCAGCCAACAGCAACCGTTGCTGAGCGAAACAACAAGGAGTCTGAAAAATATGACAACCAAACAGCGGGTTTGCTATCTTCTGGCTTGGAAAAATCCGAGACACCCGCATCAACTTCAATGCAGGTAATAACCTCGGAGCAAAGTATAGGCCATATAGGAATATCGGAAGGAAAAGCTTCGGACAATCCAGAGGATAACCTCTTTGAGATAGAACTGGCTGAAGATATTGCAGGTAACAAACGGGTATGGCTGGCGTATGACCTGTATGGTATCAGCTCTGGAAACGGTGTAAGCAAGAGTATCAATGACCGGCCCGCGACAGGCGGTTATCATGCTGTTGTAAGCAAAGACTGGACTACAGTCCGCGAAGAAATCAGTCCTTCATGGTTACATAAAGGCACTAACCGCATTCTGTTTACGGCAGTGGAAGGAATGCCCGCATATTCCGTACGCAACCTGCGAATAGAAACAGAAGATGGAAATGATGAGAGCATATCGCTTGCGTTCATGCCTGTAGCCTATGAGGGAAAAACATATATCCACGGTTTTACAGGCAAAGGCTTCCATACTGTAAAAGCCGGTAGCGAACCGCTTAATCTGACCGACGGTGAGTTTGAAGGTATGATTACCGCCAGTTCCGGAAAGGTAACCATTACAGCGTCAAAAGCCGACGGAAGCATAGCTACCAGAACATTTGCTGTAAGCGACGGAGGAAAAGCTGATTTCAGCCGTAAATATACAGCATATACATCAAGACCTGTAGCCAAGCTTTTCAACAAGGAAACCGCAGACAGCATCAGCATCAGCGGAGGAAAACTGATTGTAGGAAAAGATGTATTATTGGGTGACAGAAGGCTTTCGGTCAATTCATTACGTGATATAGATGTACCGGCTCTGGATTTCGGCATGACAAATGTCACTGCTGAAAGCGAAGGTTACCGTTTCCTGCCTCATGGTGACCATTTTGCTGGAGAGGGAGCTACGGTGAAACTGAAATACGACCGGACAAGAATACCAAGCGGATATACGGAAGATGATATCCGAACCTACTATTTTGATACCGACACCCGTCACTGGGTAGCTCTGGAAAGAGTGGAAGTAGACAAAGAATCTGCCTGTGTGGTATCAAAAACGACACACTTCACGGATATGATAAACGGTGTCATTCAGGCACCGGAGTCTCCGGAGACTGAAGGATTTGCACCTACGATGATGAATGACATCAAGGCGGCTGATCCTACTTCGAAAATCAACGTGATAGCACCTCCGGCAGCCAACAACCGTGGAACTGCCAACCTGCAGTATGCCTTTGAGATGCCTCCTGCCCGAAACGGCATGGTACCTTCGCTCGGTATCCAATACAGCAGTGAGGGTGGCAGCGGCTGGCTAGGAGAAGGTTGGAACCTGCCAGTTCCTTCCATTACCCTTGATACCAGATGGGGCGTGCCACGCTATGACACGGAAAAAGAGACCGAAACTTATCTGCTGTCGGGAGCCATGCTCTCCACCATGGACGACGACGGAAATATGAGCGTCTCTCACCGTGGGGATAAGATGATTCGCAAAGCAGACAGACAATTCTATACCCGTCAAGGAGGTGACTTCAGCCGAATAATCCGTAAGGGTAACTCCCCGGCAGACTACTACTGGGAAGTAACTGACAGACAAGGAGTGAAATATACCTATGGAGGCAATGGTGCTGTCTTGAAAGGTACAATCACAGATATTAACGGGGTGTCCCGAGATGTAATATCCGAATGGAAACTCGCACGTATGGAGGAAACCCACGGCGACTATATAGAATATGTATATGAGACGACCGACGAGGATGTACGCGGAGGACTGAAGGCAAAGGCCATTTACCTGAAAGAAGTACGTGCGGGCAATGCCGGACAGGAGCCGCATACAGTTGTCGTATTTGAGGGGAACAAAGTAAAACAACTGAAATCAAATAACGCCCGTTACGGATTCCTTACATCGTCCAACCGCCTGTTGGAGAAAATCACTGTAAACTTCCTCGGAGAGGAACTGAGAAGCTATGCCTTCACCTACAAGGATGGCGCTTTCTTCAAGGAGGTGCTGGAAAGTGTGAAGCAGTTTGACTCCGACAATCAGGAAGTGGCTTTCCAAAAATTTGACTATTATGATGATGTACAGTCAGGCAACGGCTATGTACCATTCCAAAGCAGCAGCGAGACATGGAATCTCCATGACGATGGGCTGGATGCCGGATTTATCAATCCATTACAAGCTTTCGGTACATTTAGTGACCGTCCAACAGCATTGGGCGGAACAACCAGTTCTTCTATTGGAGGCTCGTTTTATGTCGGTGTCGGACCAGATGACCAAAGTCCTTCTACAAGTTCTACAGCCGGCGGTTCATTCAACTACAGCAATGATCAAACAAAAGGACTTTCCACATTTGTAGATCTCAATGGTGACGGTTTACCAGACAAAGTATTCCGTCAAGGTGGATCAGTCTATTATCGCCCCCAATTAAAATCTTCAAATAACAATTCGGTAGAATACGGAGCAGCGATTCGAGTCATAGGTATTTCAAGCTTCTCGACCAGCAGCAGTAATTCTTACTCAGGAGGCGGAGATGTAAAAATCGGTTGGGGTGGCATCGTTGGAACTGCCGGTTCAGACAAGTCAAGAACCAATACCAAGACCAAAGAATACTTCTCTGATATTAACGGGGATGGGCTGATAGACCTTGTGTCAAACGGGAAAGTATATTTCAATCATTTGGAGTTTGACAATAACGGAAACGCTGTCCCAACATTCACTCTTAGCAGTGCAGATACTCCAAGTCCTATCATATATGACCCAAATAACATCGATAAAACAATCGGTGCCGTTGATCCAGAGGAACAAGCAGAGCTTATCCGAACCTCCCCCATGGTTGATATGGTACGTGTATGGCGTGCACCGTATAATGGTATTGTCAATATTACCGGAACAGTAAATCTGATTCTTCCATCAGGAGACTATGATGCCAACGAGTATGAACAAGCTGACGGAGTAAGAGTGGCCATACAGACAGGTGGAACGGAACGTTGGAACAAAACAATATCCAAAGGGGATGCTACTGCATATCCTGCAAATATAAATAATCTCACCGTTCAGAAAAACGATAGAATCTATTTCCGTGTACAGTCTGGTACAAATGAAATGAGCAACGGCTCATTTGACAAAGTCAATTGGTCACCAGTTATAACATATACAGGTGTAGGTCATACAACTCCTGACGGATATACGTCCAACATATACAAACCAGATGAAGGAGCGGTTTATTATGCATCTTCATCTGCTATGATTGATGAAGGAAATAACATTGTATCCGTTTCCGGAAAATTTGTGAAACCTGTTACTTCTGATGATGTAGTGATAAAGGCTTTTGGCTCGAACAATAAAGCAGATGGAGAAGGAAATACAAACCCTAACTATCAGGAAAAAGAAGTATTCACACGAACATTTGCCTGGAACGAAGAATTTAATGACAGTCTGAAGTTCCAAATCCAAAATCCGGACTTGTTCACCAATTTCCGCTTTGAGATTTCATCATCATCCAATGTCAGATGGGAAGATATCAAATGGCAACCGATAGTTATCTATAAAGATTCAGACAACAATGAACAGCAATGGAATACCAGTGCTGATATGAAGCTATATACCAATCACGTATTCACTGCCGAACCTTACGCATTTGCAGAGGAAGATTCATTGTTGTCCATCAAGCCCATTTTGACCTTCAAACCATTAGTTTCTTATGACGGAAATGTCACCTTGACTGTTAAGACCGTAAACAAACTATTGGGGAAACGCTCTATTCAGATTAACACACAAGAATCTGTAGCAGACTCCATTATTATTAATCGCAGTGAGATTGAAGGTGATACTGTATGGTTTGAAATCTTTTCCAATGACACTCAATTGTCAAACAAGCTATTGCAGGCATCTGTTTCAATAGACAACCCTGAAGACACTCTGTCGTTAGTAGCTCCGAAAATAATTGCTGTCAATTTATATACATCAGAAAATCCTACCGGATTCGGACCGCTATATCGCGGATGGGGAGGATTCACATATAATACAGCTGAAGGAAGATATGCAAACCCCATCAATGAGTCTTTGCTCAATCTGCCTGAAGATGAAAACGCCCAAATAGATCCATTGACATGGGCTTTCACTCCTGTAGGCACTGATCTCAATACACTTGACCGCTGGAGCGGACAAAGACCGGAGATTTACCTGACAGCTTCAGAAATGGGGACAGCCCGCCTGACTGAGCAAAACGTAGTGTTGACCAATCCGTTTGACGAGTTAGGAGATGTGGCTGCACTTACCGGAGATTGTCTGCAAGGTACCGGAGCAGCGGCCATAACCCAGGAAGTAATCAGCACAAGTACAGTCACACAAGTTGGGCTTGTAGGAATCACCAGAAGCGAAGCATCAGGTGGAAGTACCACACGCTCAACGATGATAGATATGAACGGAGACGGTTATCCTGATATAATAGCCAACGGTACAATTCAATATACCAATACTTTAGGTGGCATAAGTGGGGAGCGATATTCCGGTATCGGAACAATAAGCAGTACCAACGAGGCAACCACCTGGGGAGCTGGAAGCAATCCTGTCATATCTGCCAGCATGACGGTTGGACACATAGCCGGATGGAAACGTGCTTCAGAAGCCCAGAAATCAAGTGCCGATTCAAAAGCAAGTGTCAACGTCTCTCTTGGTATTCCGCATAATGAAGATCATAGCACAGAAAGCTTTGTTGATGTAAACGGTGACGGTTTGCCAGATAAAATTCAATCGGATAAAAAAGTACGTCTGAACTACGGATATGCGTTCTCTGAACCTATTGACTGGGGCATTGACCGTATCCAAGGAGGTGAAGCAACTTCTATCAATGTAGGAGCAAGCGGATCTGGCGGTGAAAATCCATTTAAGAATAAATTCCAAAATCTGGAAAGCGGTTCTACAAGTTTTGCCGGAGGATATAATATGGTCACTACACAGAATGGTGAGCAGTATAATCTGATGGACGTAAACTCTGACGGTCTGCCAGACAAGGTATGGGTATCAGGAGAAGGCATCATGGTAGCCTTCAACATAGGAAACGGATTTACAGAAGCGATTTCATGGGAAGGCGCAACAGCCCTGAACAAATCTGCATCAACTTCCGAATCAGGGAATGTGGCCTTTACAGTAAATGTCACCCCGAAAATCATACCTATCAAATTTTCTGTCAATCCGAATGTGTCACTAAGCAACAGCATCAGCCGTGTGAACTACACGCTGCAAGATGTGGACGGTGACGGATATCTCGATATCGTGGAATCTGACAAGGAAAGCGAACTGAAGGTTACCCGTTCGGCCATAGGACGCACGAACATGCTGAAATCGGTAGTGAACTCACTGGGAGGAACCTTTACCCTCGACTATGAGCATACAGACCCGACCTACGGACTGCCTGGTGGTAAATGGGTAATGTCGGAACTGACAGTGGACGATGGTATCCACGACGACGGACCAGCAATGACCACTGCATTCGAATACCGCAACGGTCGGCGTGACCGCCATGAACGTGAGTTCCTCGGATTCGGTGAGGTAATAACCAAGAACCTCGACACGGAACAGGGCAATGCTCTGTACCGTCAGGCCGTGGAAGAATACGACGTGGCCAACTATTATGTACAGGGCAACCTGACCAATACTTCCGTACAGGATGCAGCAGGCAACAAGTACACCGAAACCAAGAACGAATATGACGGCTACTACCTGACAGCCAACGGTGACGACTACACCTTTACGGCACAGAGCAACCTGTGCAGCGACCGTGCATCGGCGTTCGTACCGCTGCGCTACACGGCCAACCTGCAGTATGAAGGTACAGCTGATGGCATGATCACTTCGGAAGCATGGAACGAATACTACCTGACCGGCCACCACGGCGAGCTGAAATCGTACAAGTATAGTGACAAAGGCACACTCGGTGAGGACGGAAACGGCAGCTTCGACTACCAGACTGCCATCCAGTACACCTCCAACAGTGCCAAGAACATCCTCGGTCTGCCCGTGAACGTGACCGTAACCAGCGGAGACGGAACGGTATATCACAATGTATCGGCCACCTATAACACGAACTATCCGAACCACCTGACGCAGATAACGCAGCAGCTGGGTAACGGAACAGCCGTGACCGACTACAAATATGACGCATACGGAAACATCACGCAGAAGACCCTGCCGGAGAACGCCGAAGGACAGCGCATGTGGTACAAGTACCGCTATGAGCCGGAAATGAACATGTATGTGGAACGTGTAGAGGATGCGTTCGGCTACCGAAGCGAAGCGGGCAACTTCGACTACCGCTACGGTATCGCCCTGGAACGCCGCGACCTGAACAATTTCTATTACGAAACCGACATAGATAATCTGGGCCGTATTACCGGCGTGCGCGGACCAAACGAACTGGCCACAGGTGTACCTTATATCATCGCATTTGAATACCAGCCTAAAGCCACCTTCAATGAAAACGGCATCACTGCCCCGGCATATGCTGTGACGAAGCACTACGACATACAGCATCCGGAAGACGACATAGAAACAGTGACATTCGTTGACGGATTCGGGCGTGCGGTACAGGTGAAGAAGGACGGCACAGTGACCGACGTGGCGAATGGCAGCGCATCAAGCGCCGAGAACGTGATGATAGTAAGCGGACGGAACGTGTATGACGCATTCGGACGCGTGGCGAAGACCTACTATCCGACCACGGAGCCTCTGGGAAACAAAGCTGCCTTCAACAAATCCTTTGACAACGTGACCCCGACTATCACAGCCTATGACGTGCTCGACCGTGCCATCAAGGTAACTCTGCCGGACAATGCAGAGACAAAGACCACATACAGTCTAGAAAGAAGCAGCCATGCACTGGTGACAAGCGTGGAAGACGCACTGAACAATGTGCAGACCACCCATACGAATGGCAGCGGAAAGACGCTGAAGAGCATACAGGAAAGCGGTCCGGACGGAGCCATCGCCACTACGTTTGAATACGACGGCATCCAGCGACTTGTACGTGTAACAGACGCTGACGGCAACGTAACGACATCGACGTATGACATGGGCGACCGCCGCACGGAAGTGAACCATCCGGCCAGCGGAAAGACCACGTTCACCTACGATGCACTGGGCAACGTGACAAGCAAGCAGACAGCCAACCTTGCAGGCGAAGGAAAAACAATTACCTATGACTACGACTACAACCGACTAACGGGCATCAACTACCCCAACCATCCGGAGAACAACGTGAAGTACTACTACGGCGGACGCAACGCCTCACAGAACCGCATAGGACGACTGATGCTGCGTGAGGACGGAACAGGTGCCATAGAATACTTCTACGGCAAGATGGGCGAAGTGACCAAGACCCGACGCACGATGATCGTGCCTAACCAGGCCATCGCCACCTATGTGACCCAGTGGACCTACGACAGCCACAACCGACTGCTGGAGATGATCTACCCGGACGAAGAGAAAGTGACCTACACATATGACCTGGGCGGACAGCTTACGAACGTACACGGATACAAGTCGTACGGATATGACTATGTGAACCGCATAGGATATGACAAATTCGGCCAGCGCACGTACATGAAGTACTGCAACGGAGCGGAGACATTCTACACCTACGACCCGCAGCGTCGCAGACTGCAGAACCTGAAAGTGAATGCCGGAGGCAATACCATCATGGACAACGCCTACACGTATGACGCTGTGAGCAACGTGCTGAGCGTGGCAAACGGAGCAGCCCTGCCACAGAGCGGCAAGGCCGGCGGACAGATGAGCCACAGCTACACCTACGACGCACTCTATCGTCTGACAGGCGCAACCGGAACCTACACGGGTGCAGACAGCAAGACGGCAAGCTACACACTGGCAATGGGATACGACAACATGCACCGCATTACCTCGAAGAGCCAGCACCTGACACAGGGCAACCTACAGTTTAACGGCACACTGAACGTGGGCTATGACCTGACGTACACCTACGGACAGGAAGATGGAAAGAAATTCCAACTGGACAACGTCAGTGACGTGAACTACCGCATGGAAGCCACTCCAGACGAGAACCAGAAGACACGCAACAGCCACGCCTACGAGTATGACGCGAACGGAAACCTTGTTTATGTCAACACCGGACGCACGAAGAAGGACGGAACGACAGACGAGAAAGCCCATGAGCGCAAGCTGAAATGGGACGAGGAGAACCGTCTGTTGGCCTCTGACGACGACGGATTTGTGACCAACTACTGGTATGACGCTGACGGCGAGCGTACAGTGAAGACCAGCGGCGAGAGCGAGCAGGTATATGTGAACTCAGAGTTTGCCGGTGGACGCACCAACACGGCCAAGTTCTCACTCTACGTGAGCCCTTATCTCGTGGCAAATCAAGGCGGACGCTACACCAAGCACATCTACATAGGCAGCCAGCGCATTGTATCCAAGATAGGTGACTTCGCATCCTATGGTTCGGACCCGAGACGTATACAATATGCAGGAAGCGAGGCAGATGCCATATCTGTGGACTATGCTGGAAAATATTCGGCACAACAGGAGGCAATCAAAGAAAATTATGCTACCTTTGAGGTGCCGTACAACGGAACGGACAATAACGACTATGTAAACGGCGAGGGATTCTGCTGTGACGACGGCTCGATGGAAGCAGCCCAGACACGTGCCATGGCAAAGGCACTGGAGGACAACTTCCAGGAAGGCGACGCCTACGAGAACCTGCAGTTCTACTACCATTCCGACCATCTTGGTAGCAATAGCTACATCACCAATCTGGACGGAGAGGTGGTACAGCATGTAGAGTACGTGCCGTTCGGCGAAGTGTTCATTGAAGAGCGGAACAACATCTGGAACACGCCTTATCTCTTCAACGCGAAGGAATTTGACGAAGAAACAGGACTGTATTACTATGGTGCAAGGTATTATGACCCGAGACTTTGCTTATGGATGTCAACAGATCCTATGCAAGAAAAGCACCCAGATTATACATCATATTGTTATACTTCTAATAATCCTGTAAAATATCTTGATCCAACCGGACTCGATTGGGTAGAAGATTCCGAAGGAAACGTAACATGGAGAAAAGATGTAAATTATCGAAACTATGGAACAAAACTTTCTAATGGAGAAATTTACCGAGGAACTTCTTATAAAAGGGATCGAATTTGGATGGATGTCAATGTCAGAGGGAATAGTGAAAGTGGCCTAATGACGGAATTTTATGGTTCAAATGGACGTATGAAGTATAAAAACAACACTCCTTGGGTAGATGTTGCTGTGGAAGAAATGAAAAAGGATATTACCGAAACTGGCTATGGATCAAATCCAAGTAATCCTGAAATTACAAAATATTTTGATTATACTCAATTAAAAGGTACTTCTTCTGCTAAAACTGATCAAACTCCATGGTGTGCAGCTTTCGTAAACTACTGCTTAGAAACAGCGGGCGTTGACGGAACAATGATGGCAACAGCATATTCATTCAAGAAATGGGGCCAATCTTTCCCAACTTCTGAACCAAAGTTTGGAGCTATCGCGATAATGAATTATTCTCATGTCGGTTTTGTAGTTGGCAAGAATAAGGATGGAAGAATTGTACTATTGGGAGGTAACCAAAAAGATGCGATTAACCTGAGCCCCAATCCGGGGAATCGTGTAAGCAAATTTGTATATCCGACCGATTATTCTCCAACATCTATGCCTTTACCTTCTATGAATATAAAGGGACGTTCATTGGATTTTAAATCAAGTAGGTAACTAATATTGTTTCGTAGAGTATGAATTTTCATGCTCTGCGAAACAATTAATTAATAGTATATGAAACAATTAATTAATAGTATATGAATTATGAAAATTTTTTTATCTCTAATTGCGCTATTTAATGTGCTTCTATCATGTTCTTGTTCATCACGTATTTCATATGAAAATTATGAAAATAAAAAATACAAAATTACGCTCAAACAAAAGTCCAATATCATTGTAGGCTTCATTATTTCAAATAAAGAGACAAACTCTAAACTGGCTTTTACTCCGTCATTAATTATGATTGATGGAGAAATACCTGAAGGAAGTCTCAGGTCTGATTATAATAGTACAGATGAAACAGAGCTTTATCAATGCGATTCTACATATTGTATAGATACAGATTCTATTTCAATTGCCTTTGCATTGGAGGTCTTAAATCATAAAAGACTGGATTTGTATATATACAATTCCCAGCTACAAGACTATAAAGATGAAAACTGTACGTTACTGAAACAATCTAAATAAATCAACTGGAATATATTCTCATTATTTATAGTTTAATAAAAAATGAATATATATAAACTAATGTCTCTAACTGTTCAGACGCATGTTGAACGATGGATATAACGAGGCTGGAACAAGAGAGCGCAAGCTCATCTGGGACGAAGAGAACCGTCTGCTGGCAGTGGACGACAACGGTTGGTAATGCTTCAAATTAGGAGCTATTGAAATAATGTAATTTTAGGCGTAAAGGCAGGGAAAGATTCTCTGCCTTTCACTATATTTGTAACCCAAAACAAAGAAATGAATATACGAGAACGCTTCGGCACTTTATGCTCCAGATTGGAAGTTGAGTTTCAAGGGTTACGACTTCTCACGGCAGATTACCATAGTTTGGCACAGTCAGTACCACTATGTAGTAATCTCAATACCAAGTTTTGGTTGTCTCCGTACCACTGCATGGTAAATGTACGAATAGACAATATAATGACTACAACAAAATATTACATCGGACGTGTGGAAAAAGCTTACTACCCTGCGACAGAGGCTCTGGGCAGCAAGACCACGTTCAATAAGGCCTTCTACAACATATCATCTACGGTGAGTGTCTACGTGCTCGACCGTGCCATTAAGGTAACTCTGCCGGATTATGCAGTGACTGAGACCGCATACAGTCTGGAAAGAAGCAGTCATGCACTGGTGATAAGCGTGAAAGACGCACTGGGCAATGTTCAGACCACCCATACGAGTGGCAGTGGAAAGACCACAGCTACACCTACGGCGCACTATATCGTCTGACAGGCGCAACCGGAACCTACACGGGTGCAGACAGCAAGACGGCAAGCTACACACTGGCAATGAGCTACGATAATATGCACCGCATCACCTCGAAGAGCCAGCACCTGACACAGGGCAACCTGCAGTTTGACGGCACACTGAATGTGGGCTATGACCTGACATACACCTACGGACAGGATGATGTGAAGAAATTCCAGCTTAACAACGTCAGTGATGTGAACTACCGCACGGAAGCCACTTCGGACGAGAGCCAGAAGACCCGCAACAGCCATGCCTACGAGTATGACGCGAACGGAAACCTTGTTTACGTCAACACCGGATGCACGAAGACGGACGGAACGGCAGATGAGAAAGCCCAAGAGCGCAAGCTGAAATGGGACGAGGAGAACCGTTTGCTGGCCTCTGACGACGACATATTTGTACCCTATCACTGTGTCAAACATATCTACATAGCCAGAGCATCATTTCCAAGAACGGCAACTTTGCCCCCTCCGTCCCAACCTTGAGACATATACAATATCTAGCAGTTTCTTGATTTATTCATATGACAATTAGAGAACTGCATAGAATGGCTAAAGCTAACAGAATTTACATCAGTAATTTGAAATATTAGAACTATCAGGATGCCCTATCCCAGTTAAAGAAACCAATATCAAAGATAAGGGAGTAAAAAACACATTCATTCGCCCAAAAAAGAAATTATACATTAGTTTGCAGCCATAATCTAAACAGCGGGTCTGCAATGGTATATATACCTCCCCGCTGGGTTTTGGATGTCTTATCTATAATCTTACGGTCAGCCATCAGTTTGAGGTATGGGGATATCTTCCCGTTGTCTTGACCTGTCATTTGACGGATCTCCTGCAGACTGACTCCATCTTCAGCCCTTGCTATAGCCGACAAAATCCTTTGAATCTGCACTACATAGCCCTCATACTTTGCCTGATAATAGAAAGAGAAATAGTCTATGAGAAGCATTATATCCGTTTCCGGACTTGCAGAATCTTCAATAATCTTTGCGGCTATCTGTACAGAACGGGGTGTCTTAGGCAGGTAAGACATCAAATTTTCCAAACGTGCCATATCCGTCTCATTCCCTACGAACATACTGTAATCAGTAACGGCAAGAGGGCGTATATAAGAAATCTTCAATCCTTCGAAGAAAGCAGACTCATAATCGGTGAATGCCGGCAGCACCTTGTCGGATGTCGCTATCAGAATGGGCGCACCGGCTTTATTGAGCTTTCCCCTCAAATTATACTGCTCGGTATTATCAGTCCTCTCGAAATAGTACTGGATATTGTCAATCAACAGAACAGTCCTGCGGGAATCATCCTGCAATGGACAAAACTTCCATATATCATCGGTCGAGAAAAGTTCTTTTCCCTCAATAAATACCGGCTTAAGCTGTTTGCCACTATTCTCTATGCTGAAATACATTCTTTTGAGCAAAGAGGTCTTTCCGCTCCCATCTTCACCAATAATCAAATTGGGCTGTGCGATCTTATCCCTGTCCTCCTTTAACAAATAGTTGAAGATGGACGTGAAAATATCATTGTTTATGAGAACAGCATCTTCCTTTATCCCTTGGCTATGGGATAAAGGAGGCTGATGCAATATGCTGGCACTTGTATTCATCTTTTTAATCACTGAACAAATCTGTCAAACCAATAATCTCTCAACAGCGGTGAGCGGAACATACGCAAAGCGTCTTTCTTCATAATGTATCCGTCATTCTCCAACATGGCAAGAACTTTGCTTAAAGTATAATCAACAGCCTCAATCTTTGAGGCGTCCTGACCGGTCATCAAATTGTTGAGCATACCTTCCCGTTCTATACCCTCCGGCAGAGTGGCAAGCAACTTCAGAATCTGTCGGGCAGGAAGCTCGTATTCACCATATTCGACCAATCTCTCTGACCAGGTGCTCAGATAATTTTCTGAACATAACTTACGGTAGGCTGCGTCTATGTCTTCCTGAGTTATCTTGCCCTCATAGTCTTCTGCCAAATTGGAGAAGATAATCTGGATAAAATAAGGGATATTCCAATACAACTTGTTCAGCGTGTACTCAACAAGCTCATCGCTCATTTCAATGTTTTCAGACTTACAAAGTTCGGTAAGCAGTCCTGCTGCCTCGTCACGGCTCAGTTCGTCAAGGCTGAATTCCGTCAGGTCATTGACGGTATAGCCCAAATTCATTGCAGAAGTGAAATTCCTCAGACCTACAGAACCACAGAACAGCCAACGGACTTTGGTTCTGCTGACCTGTCGCAAACTTCTAAGCCAGTTGAGAATAAAGGCCACTTTTTCAACTCCGTCCTCACCCTTGCTCAAAATTGTCAGGTAAAGGGTCAATTCATCAACGACAATAAATGTGTCTTCATCGTGTCTGATCAACTCCTTCAGGTTCTTATACAAATCTTCCTGGTCTTCTTTCTTTGCAAAATTAAATTGAACTGGACCGAGAGAAATCTTCTCGATGCTTTCCAGTACAGAAGCCAATCCTTTGGACATTCCTTCAGCGACCTGTTTCCAAATACCATTTTTGCAGAAGGCTTCAATAACAAGGTTAAGAAAACCATCTTCTGTAGTTGTTTCTTCCAAGTCGATATAAACACATTTCCATCCCTGATTCTTTTTCTCTTCTATCAGACGTTTTGCCAATGAAGACTTGCCAATGCGTCGGGGTGCGGACAACAGCAAAGAATGGCTACTATCGAGTAGTTTGTTTGCTTTTTGAATTTCCTTTTCTCTTCCGAAGAAATCATCACCTTCAACCGGTGGACCAATCTTGTTTGATATACACATAGTATTTCCGCTTTATAAACTTATTAATCAGATGTATTTGCAAAGATACGCAATCTATTTAATTAAAAAATATTTTTATAGAAAATTATTTTTATAAACTTATGGCTACAACTGTTCACCATTGCACAACTATAAAAAGAGTCCAATTTCGGGACTTCGGAAATCAGAAAAAACCGTTCCGAATAAATCCCTCAAATGCAAAATAGCTCTGACATAGATGCAAGTCTGAACGAATTGTACCCATGTCAGAGCTATTTTTTGCACTTGATGTATATCAGTTAAACCCAGAATTAAAAATTGATATGTGGCAATTCTTCTGCTATAATCAAATATAGTGTACCCAAAAATAACACACCTTCTAAAATAGCAAAAAAGAAGGATAGAAAGAAGCACGGGAGCAATTTATCTTTCGGATCCTTAATATATTTGCCATTTTGAAATTTATACCTTGTCAATAAACATATAGGGGGGAAATCATCAATATTCCCCCCATTCTTATTCAAGATATATATCCAAATCTTTTTTCCTTCGCTAGAAGCTTTGGAGCTTAAATATGCGGCATAGAGAAAAGAAAGTGAAACCAATGTTCCGATAATCAACAATAAAGATACAGCTATTGCCCGAAACTTGACATCTTTAACCTCCAGAACAATTAAAATCGCATTAATCAGTAATCCTTGAATTACCAGAAACCAATTTGTCCTTTGACTCCTTATCATGTCTTCATGTTCCAACATTTTTCTTATGGAGTCGTTGTATTCTTTTATTTCTTTTTTATCCATATCAATTGCAATAATTAGTTAATACAATTAGAGATAAGCTACTATCTTATAGTACGATATGAGGACAAAACCAGTTCATTTATTAATCAATTCATTAATAAAACGAAAATTGGTTTGTGTCCCTGGTTGAACATTTCTCATTACATATTCAGCCTCTATTTTACCAGCCACCCTTATTAATTTACATTCATCATTCTCTGCAAATACCTTAATACGGTCGAACTCTTTATTATCAGGCATAATAAAATGATATGAAAAATACTCCAAATGCCCTCCATGATTGAACCCCATATCGCTAAACCCTTCCAAAAACAGACCTGAATGCAAATTTGTAGTTGAAATCTTGCAAACCACTTTTATAGGGCCATCTGAAATCCTATTGAAATGGACTACAGAGACAAGACGTTTACCATCATTTATTTCGATAATATTATCTGTACTTATTAATTTGCCTGTATTACAATCATATGCCATATGTGTTATAACATTCAGTTCTCCTTTACGGAACTGCCAATAATTAAAACGATATTTGTTCATATCCCCATACGGATAAATAAAAGCCTCATTGGTGCAAATACATTTTTCCTTATCAATTAACTGATCAGTGTTTATGCTCATGATAACTTGAGATCCAGCTTCTCTGTCTGATGGTATGATATTTATTTTTTTATCTGAACGTACTAAACTTTCATCATCATTTACTCTATAATAATATTCTCCAAGTTTTTCATTTAATTTCAGAACAATATTCTCAATTGATAAAACAGAAGCATTGATAGCCATTATATTAGACAATGATCTACTATATTCAGCAACCTCTTTTTTAGAAACATTGAACCAAATAGGCAATAATATACCTGGAGATTCGATGTTCATTTCTACTAAGCCATCCAATTCATAATTAGTCCATCCTTTACAGAAAAAGTTTTTTGAAAGGATTACAATTCCATATCTTGAGTTGCTCATACCTCTATCAATACTGCGTCTTAATCCATCGCCCACCGATATGGCAAATTCGTCAAACCAAACTTTATAGCCACATTTATTAAGTTCATTGGCCAAAGGTTCTGCTATCGCTGTTTTATCTTCGCTAGCATAAGATATAAAAACATCATACATATTCTGAATAATTTAAAATGATAGGTACTTTATAAGAACACCTAGAACCTCTTATTTAAAACCAATTAAGAAGTAACGGGTAAAATCTTTTCTACTTATTCCAAATTCCCTAAAAGGAAAGGATTTTCTAAACTCCTGTTCTGTATCGGATTTCATCATAGAAATCCATATTCTCTTTGATTAAAAGGCCCTCTTATAGATAATAAAATTACTGAAAAATGTTATATATTCCCAATTTTACATATTAAAATAATTAAAAACAGCATTAAATGTTGGCAAACTTGCTTTAATGCAGTATATTTATTTATAAAAATAATATCATAAACAAGATACATGAATTATATGGAACACAATAAATATCCAATCCACACATTAAATGCCAACATTACAGCAATTTTAAGTAAAATTATTACTGCTGATATTCCTGGTTGTATCAATAATGGGTTGTCAAATGAAATTCGGTTTATAGACGAATGTTCTTACATTACTTGCCCGGCAGAGATTGTTCCTTCTGGACTAAATGGAGAGTGTTACGTCAAGTTGTCTTCTGCGTATTGTCAATTTTTATGGCTCTTATGCGATATTACATTAAAAACTATTGACTGTAATATTATTTTGCAAGAGTGTGAAAAAAGTGGTATAACAATTGAGGACTTTAATGCTGAAGTAAAACAGATACTTAATCTTCCCAAAGATGAAGTAAGAAAATTAATACAATTAAAATATCCCAACATTAATATCGACCAATATTTAGACTACCTTAGAAGAACCCCTGATATAACCCAAATACCTG
>ENA-ORSL01000197-ORSL01000197.1-human-gut-metagenome-genome-assembly--contig:-NODE-197-length-73628-cov-4.154241_pt1 | contig 73628 bp, 77 predicted proteins | sample MGYA00242190_ERZ509157 | MGnify/ENA primary metagenome ERZ509157 (study PRJEB26280, sample SAMEA2338664) | human gut metagenome | biome: human gut; feature: human-associated habitat; material: faeces... | reverse complement strand
ATCTGTCGGAAAGTCCTACCTTATCCAGTGCTTCCTTTGCAATTTTTGCGGCCTCTGCCTTCGGTACTTTTCTCGCTACGGTAAGTCCCTCCATCACGTTCTGCAAAGCAGTCTTATTCTGGAACAGATTGCAAGGAATCATACACCAATGGAGGCAGAATATTTTCTGCTGGTTGTGGAACAGCCGGGGTTCCTTTTGTATGAGGAACAGCCACATTGTCTTGCGCTGGTGCAGACACCTAAGGATCTTCCGGTATTCTTTTATCAGTTCAGACAGCTTTGGAGTGAAAGGAAACGGATACTTAATGGAGAAAATTATAAGACTTTTATACGAAAGAATCCGGGAAAGCTTCCGGTTCTGTACGGCATGGTTGACGGTATCGGAACCTTACGAAGATATCTGGGAGAAGCGGAAGAGGAATTCCTGCTTTCCATGGCAGCAGAGGGGATCAGTCTTGGCGTATTTCTTATCCTGACCGGGAATGGGGTGGCAGATTTTCAATCAAAGCTTTGGAATAAAATCAAGACAACACTGTCACTTGAATTAAGCGATCCCTTTCAGTATGGGGATGTGCTGCGTCAGTATCATGGGATTTCGATTCCGAAAGCCGGTGTTGCAGGACGAGGATTATGTAAAAAGGAAAAGAGGGTTCTGGAGTTTCAGACCCTGGCATTTCAAAAGGAGGGTGCAGGCTATCAGGAGGGGCAGCCCTTTTATGACCGGATTGTGCGGATTCCGGAATATCCGAAGCTTATGCAGTTCCTTACGGTTTATCGTAAGAGCCGGAAGTATGACGGAACAGGCAGCCGGGTACCACTGGGGTATAACAAGGAAACAGGAGCAATTGAAATTCTGGAGCTTCAAAAGCTTTCCGGTTTTCTGATATCCGGTGCAGATCAGACCGGAAAGAGTAGTCTGATTGATCATCTGTTATTCAGTGTGAGAAGTGTTACAGACTGGAAAATACTGCTTCTGGATACCGAAGGGGAACATGCCGGGTTAATAAAGGAACCGGAGGTGATCTGCTGCCGGAATGCAGGGGAGCTGGAGGAAGAGCTGCAAAAGGAACAGCAGAAGAAAAGCCGGCTTGTGCTTATGATTCCACATCTGGCAGCATTTACAAGGCAGATTTACTCCTATTGCGGAGAAGAGAAAGAAAAGACACAGCAATGGGAAGAGCTGGTTGGAAAACGGAGACAGAATGTAGTGGTGATCGGAGCGTATCATCCGCAGCGTGATCTGGAAGTATATGCAACACCATTGTTTCAATCCCTGGCCTCCTGTCAGTGGGGAGTTCATCTGGGAGGAAATGCATCCTTGCAGAGAGCACTGGAATTTGAGGGATTGAATTTTTCCCTGTTGAACCGTTCGGAGCCGCCGGGAAATGGATTTTTGAAAAAGGGATCGGGAGGAGGAAGTGTGCAGCTTCTCATTCCGTATAAAGAAGGTGAGGAATAGAGGTATGATGATAATGGCAGATCTTTATGTGCCGATGCTGAATGAAAGCTATGATTTTGAATGGAACGGAGAGATGCCGGCAGGGGAAATTGTCAGGCAGAGCTTAGAACTGATTGAACGTAAGGAGGAGGTTTCTTTTGAAGAAAAAAATTATTATCTGTATGCACTTGATCTCGAGCGGGTGATGGATCCGGAACAGAATCTGATCTCACAGGGTATTCTTCCGGGAGAGCCATTTGTTTTGATCTGAGCAGGAAGCACTTTGGAATGAAATTCTGAATGGATGATTGGATTACAAAACCGGGTAGAAAGGACAAGGTTACCGTGAACGGACATGTAATGATGAACAGCAGTATGTTGAAAAAAGAAATTATGGAAATGCGGCAGCAGATGATGAAGGTAAAGGATTCTCTTAAATGGATGGAAGAAAGATCAGCCATGCTTCAGGAGCATTGGGAAGGAGAAGCAGGAACCACCTGGGTCAATACCTTTATGGAATGGCTTAGGATGGATACAGAGCATGTGACAGCCATGCAGGAAATTCTGGACAGGGCAGAGCAGATGGGAATATTACTTGCAGCTGTGGAACAAAACAATATTATGCGTGCACAGGAAGTGTAGAGATATGGATGGAATGGTGAAGGTCCGTTCGGAATATCTGCGGGAGGAAGCTGCATTGCTCAGCGAAGAATGTGAGCAGGCTCTTGCGCAGTATCAGGAAACGGTGGAACGGTTTATGGCACTTGCCATAAAATTTGAAACAAAAGGGATGGAACGGCTCTGTATAATTGCAAAAGAGGAACTGGAAGCGGCGGGGTGGCCGTTTGAAAGAACGAAGTGGTTTGCAGAGCGCCTTTTTCAGATTGCAGAGTATTACGAACAGGCAGAAAGGGGAAATGTGGATGCTGCAGGAATGGATTGAGGTTCAGTTTAACAGGCTGCAGGAATTAGCGGATCAGATGCAGACAACCGCAGACCAGATCCGGCTATTGGCAGATGAAAAGATTTGTCAGCTCCTGTTGGAGACGAAGCTGTGCTGGATGGGAGAAAGTGCAGACCTTTTCATGGAAAGGGAGGTGAGATTATGTACCAGACTATCCGGCGAAGCGGATGAATTAAAAAAGGTGGCACGTATGGTAGAGGGTTACGCAAAAGCTATGTATTGTGCCGAAAAATGCAATGAAGCAATTGGAAATCTAAGAACGTATTAGGGAGGGATATTATGGCATTTTTTGAGGTTACTTCAAGAGAATTAAGAAATAAGGCGGAAAACTTACGGGGCTTAAACGGTCAGTTCCGGGCAAAGTGCAATGAACTGGATTCCCAGGAACAGGAATTGTGCAGTATGTGGGATGGGCAGGCAAAGGAAGCCTTTCACCACGCGTTTGCCAGGGATAAGGAGCAGATGCTTCTCTTTGAGAAGCTGATTGAACGATATGTTGAGGTCATGCTTGAAATTGCCGCCAGATATGAAGAGGCGGAAGCAAGAAATGCAGAAATTGCAGCATCACGCAGTTACTAAATAAAATCGGGAGGATACAGCATATGGAAGGTATTTTAAAGGTTACACCGGAAAAACTGATTCAGTCATCCGGTACATTTGCAACAACAGGAACACAGGTAAAGAATCTGACAGGAGAAATGATGACCCTGGTGGATTCGCTGCAGGGGATCTGGCTGGGAGAAGCGTCCGGAACGTTTCTGACCCGTTTTAAAACCCTGCAGACGGATATGGATAAGCTTTACCGGATGATTACGGAGCATTCACAGGATCTGACGGAAATGGCAGGTCATTACCAGAGAGCAGAAAGCGGCAATATGGAACAGGGAAGCGGTCTGGAATCCAATATCATCAACTAGGAGCAGAATATGGGCAGAAAGTATACAGAAGAAGAGATCAGCATGATTCTGGATACCTATATGTATCTGGGATATCAGGAAGCTTCTAAGGAACCGGTGGAATTAAAAGAGGTGATAGGGAAGCTTTCCGGTATCCCGGAATACGGAACGGGAGGCGCTTACCAGAATGAATACCGGATTCTGGAGCAGGCAGTGCAGGATGAGCAAATCGGTAACCTTAAGGTATGTTATGCGAGCAGTACGCTTGGGTTCGATCAGGGAACGAAGGCGTGTACCTTTCTGGATGAGAAGAATGACCGCATCTTTGTTGCCTACCGGGGGACAGGAGATGGAGAATGGCCGGATAATGGACTGGGCATGACGAAGGAAATCACGACACAGCAACAGCGTGCCGTTGATTATTTTGATACCGTGGCAAGAAAGGCGCAGCTTACAGAGAATCAGAGAGTAATCGTAACCGGGCATTCCAAAGGTGGAAATAAAGCGCAGTTTGTAACTATGGAAACAGAATTTGGAGATCTGATTGACCGCTGTTATTCCGTGGACGGGCAGGGAATGTCTGAGAAAGCGGATGCAAGATTCCGGCGTAAATACAATGAAGCAGAATATCAGGGCCGGATACAGAAGTTATATGGAATTCACGGAGAGAATGATTATGTAAGTCCGTTGGGAAACCAGATCATTCCGGAGGATCATGTGACCTATATCAGGACTCCGGTACAGAAGGGAAACTTTGCAGGATATCATGATATTACTTATATGTTTGCCACCTTGGTGCTGGACCGGACAACAGGAAAATGGGTGACACAATTTACAGGAAGAAGAAATGAAGAAGTCTTAAAGCAGGGATCCCTTGGAAAATATGCGTCGGAGCTTTCCAAAGAGATTATGAAGCTGCCGGAGGAGGAACGGGCAGGAGCAGCCAATGTTGTGATGCAGGGAATTGAAGCGGCAGGTGGAGCCTCCCATGGACTGAATGGGGAAAAGACGACCCTGGCTGATGTAAAACACTTTTTATTTGCCGGTATTCCGGCAATTACGGATGCAACAACCAAAACCGCAGGGGGACTCAACTTCCTTGGAAAGACATTGTGGGAAGATTCTTATACGAAGGAAATACCAGACAGAATCTGTATCGAGGTGGATTATGAAGCACTTGCTTCAAAGAGTGAGGGATTATCTGCGGCAGCAGAGGAAACGATAAGGCTGGGAGAGCAGATCCAAAGCTATGAAAAGGAAATGCCCTTTTACATGCAGGGCAGAAATCTGGTGACGTTTCAGTTAAATCAGGTGGCTTCTGAGGTAGAGCATCTGGGAAAGAAAATGCAGAAGCTGGCTTCGCTGCAGCAGGAGATTGCAGCCTGCTATCAGAAGGCAGATGAGCAGACCGAGGAACTCTGCAATCGATGATCAGGAGAGATTTTCCGAATAAAAGTCAGTATGAAAAGGCTGAAAATCCGGGTTCTGGCGAATCTTCTTACGGAATTCTCCGGGAGTACACTGCAGGTACTGCCGGAACACCTTATTGAAATAGCTGGCATTGTTAAAGCCAACCTGAAAGGCAAGATCTGAAATAGAAGATACGGCAGGATCATTTTTCTGAATCAGATAGGCCGCCATATAGATGCGGTATTTCATCAGATATTCGACCGGTGTCATGTGAAGGCAGCGCTTAACACAGCGGCAACACTCGCTTTTGCTGATGTGTACCTGGGCTGCAAGATCATCCAGTGTGATGCGTTCAGCATAATGGATTTCAATGTATTTCATAATTTCCCTGGTACGGAGTTCATCGGAGGTGAGAACTGCTGTGTGCCGGGTCTTTTCCGGGGTGAAAGGAAACTTTCTGAGAAGTTCACACCAGAGCTCACAGATACATGCTTTGGTTGCCAGTTCATAGCCCCATTCCTGATCCTTATTTAACTGGACGATCCGGTAGGAAAGGGACAGAATATGGGCAAGTCCTTCATCGGAAGAATGAAGGTGAAGTGCCCGGAGACCTGCATGATGAAGCAGAGGGGTTACATATTTACTGGTAAACAGAGTATCTCCATAACCGAACAGAAAGGAAGGGTGGAAGGCATAGGAAAATAGTTTGCAGCTCTGGGACGGAGAAACAGAAAGAATGGAATGCATGACATTCTGATTGATAATCACGCCCTGTCCGACCTCCAGGGATATCTGGCTGTCATCGTAATAAATAATGGCAGAGCCTTCTTCCACCAGAAATACCTCAATTTCCGGATGCCAGTTCCAGCCAATCCGGTTCATATAGGAACGGTTCAGATCCACATAGGTAACGTGAACCGGATATTCAGTTTCCCCGGAAAAGCATATGCGCTGATCAGTCTGTTTTTGTATATCTTCGGAATTGTTAATCATAATCAAATTTCCCTGGTTATATTTTATAAATTACATTTTATCGGATCTGTCAGAAATATTCAATTTATTTCTTGCGTATATATATGTAACAATTGTTAGTATTTAAACAGCAGCCGGACACATGATGTCAGGCTTCGCAAGAATTTAATTCAGGAGTGGGCAGTCTCCTTAACTAACAGAACTGCTATGCAGATAGAATTGTGGGGGAAAAGGATGCAGAATCAGAAGCTGGAAGGTGTATTAAATCTGTCATTAGAGGCAACCGGGGAAGAACGGGAAAAGTCCAGACAGCTGGATGTGGGATATCTGGAGGAGGAGAAACGCTGGGAGCTGATTGTGAAATACAACGGAAGCCTGCAGCCGTTGTCTGGGGATCTGATACAGGTAGAGGAATTGATTGCAGGCTATGCGATCGTAACACTACCGGAATCTCTGATTGAATCGTTCGCGGAGCTGCCAGAGGTAGAATATATCGAAAAACCAAAGCGGTTGTATTTTTCAGTGCTGGACGGAAAGCAGGTCTCCTGTATCCCGGAGGTTACGGTGAGAGATCCGCTTCTGTCTGGAAAAGGGGTATTAATGGCCATACTGGATTCCGGAATTGATTATCAGAGCCCGGAGTTTCAGGAAAAAGGTGGAAAAACGAGAATCCGTTATTTATGGGATCAGACATTAAATCCGAAGGAGGTGGATGTACTTCTTACGGATCATAATGAAGAATTTATGCAAAGCTTACCGCCTGAAGGCTTTACCCAGGGAGTCATGTTTTCGAAAGAACGGATTGATGCGGCATTGCAGAGTGCTGAGCCATTACAGCTCGTGCCAAGTGTGGACACTTCCGGACATGGAACCGCAGTTGCAACGATTGCAGCAGGATCAGGAAATTTTATGGATGGCAGGTTTCAGGGAGTGGCACCGGAAGCAGAACTGCTGATTGTAAAGCTCGGGAACAGCAGACCGAATTCTTTTCCCAAGACTACAGAACTGATGAGGGGACTTACCTTTGCTGCCCAGACGGCACTGCAGCTCTCCATGCCGCTTGTGATTAATCTGAGCTTTGGAAATACCTATGGGGTTCATGACGGAACATCACTTGTGGAGAGGTTCCTTGATAATATTGCAGAGCTCGGGAGATGTGTGATCTGTGTAGGGAGTGGCAATGAGGGAGCAGCCGGAGGGCATGCAGCCGGAACATTTAACAGGGATGCACAGGGAAATATACCACGGACCGAATTGGCAGTTGGTGAGTATCAAGCGTCATTCAGTGTGCAGCTATGGAAGGAGTATACTGATACCTTCCGGATTGTCTTACAATCTCCCAGAGGGCAGATCCTGCAGCTTAATTCTGCATTAGGTACAGCCGTGCGTTATCGGATGGAAGATACAGAGCTTTTGATTTATCAGGGTGAGCCCACCCCGTATTCCGTCAGACAGGAAATATATTTTGATTTTTTACCGGTGAATAGTTATGTTAACCAAGGGGTCTGGAGCTTTATGATAGAGCCGGTACAGGTGGAAGGTGGAGGGTATGACTTCTATCTGCCAAGCAGCTCTGTGCTTAGCGTGGAAACCCGCTTTTTTCAGTCAACACCGGAAAAGACACTGACGATACCTTCTACAGCAGCCAGAGTGATTACCGTTGGGGCTTATGATACCTATACTGAAGCCTATGCGGATTTTTCTGGAAGAGGCAGGAATATGCCTCCTTCATCGGTTAACATAAAACCGGATTTTGTAGCACCAGGAGTAAACATTAAAACGTTAAGTCCGGGAAATGTTCCGGTTGCCGTGTCAGGAACCTCCTTTGCCACGCCCTTTGCTTCAGGAAGTGCTGCACTTCTTATGGAATGGGGTATTGTGAGAGAAAATGATCCTTTTCTGTATGGAGAAAAGGTAAAGGCCTATCTTCGAAGAGGTGCCCGCACATTGCGGAGTGAAAGTGTATATCCGAATAACCGTGTCGGATGGGGAGCACTTTGTCTTGCAGGAAGCCTGCCGGATTAATTCCGTTGGATCGCAAGATATTTATACGATTTTTGACTTGAAATCTGCTTGTGAACGCTGCCTGTATGTTTATAATGAAAGTTGGGCAGCAATTTTAAGTTGCCGCCGATGGGAATGACAGAGTAGAAGATACGCTGGGAGAATACTTAATCATAAAACAGATCAGGAGAGAACACAATGATTACATTAAACGGACAATGGAAGATGAAGCAGGTAAAGGAGAAGGAATGGCACCAGGGAACGGTTCCGGGAACCGTATATACAGATCTGCTCACCCAAGGGTTAATTGTGGATCCCTATGTAGGAGAGAACGAGGACGAAGTCCGGGATCTTTCCTATAATGATTATCTTTATGAAAGAGAATTTCTGATTTCGAAAGAGGTTCTGAATAATGAGAGAAATCTTCTTATCTGCAAGGGAATTGATACGATTGCAGATCTTTTGGTTAATGGAAAGCAGATAGGAAGCTGTGAAAATATGCATCGGGAATATGAGTTTGATCTTACCGGTTTCTTAAAAGAAGGAGTAAACCGGATCCGGGTTTATTTCCATTCACCAATGAAGTATATGCAGAAGCTTTATGAGAAGAAGCCGTTGTGGGGAGTAACCAGCACGGTGCCGGGATATCAATATATCCGGAAGGCACATTGCATGTTTGGATGGGACTGGGGCCCGAAGCTTCCGGATATGGGAATCTGGCGGGATATTTATATCGAAGAGGTAAATGGCGCACGGATACAGAATGTACAGATCCGTCAGCAGAATGAAGAAGAGGTCAGCCACCTGTCTGTGGTTTTAAAGAATGAAGTTATACAAAGTGATGCAGCCGGGATGATTGCAGAATGCAGAGTGTATGATCCGGAAGGAAGAGAGCTTACCCTGCAGACTGAGGATGTAAAGGAAACACAGATCTTTCAGATTGAAATTAAGAATCCGGAACGCTGGTGGCCGAACGGTTATGGAGAGCAGAAGCTATACCGGGTATGTGTAAGCCTGAAAAAGGAAAACCACACGGTTCAGGAAAGGTCAATCCGTTTCGGAATCCGTGACTTTACGGTGGTACGCAGACCGGATGAATGGGGAGCAGGATTTACCTTCTGTATTAATGGGATGGAGATCTTTGCCAAAGGCGCAAACTACATTCCGGAGGACAGTATCTTCGGGAAACGCAGCAAAGAAAGAACGGAACGCCTTTTGAAGGATTGCCGGAGGGCCAACTTTAACTGTATCCGCGTATGGGGAGGCGGCTGTTACCCGGATGATTATTTTTATGATTTATGTGATGAGCTGGGGCTGCTGGTATGGCAGGACTTCATGTTTGCCTGTGCTGTTTATGATCTGACGGACTCGTTTTATGATAATATCAGGCTGGAAGCAAGAGACAATATTATCCGGCTTCGGAATCATCCCTCTCTTGGCATGTGGTGTGGAAACAACGAAATGGAAGGTGCCTGGGTTGGCTGGGGGATTCCGCAGAATCAGAAGCTGAAGCAGGATTATCTTACGATGTTTGAACGGCTGATTCCACAGATGGTAGAGGAATATGATCCGGATCGGTTCTATTGGCCGGCCTCTCCATCCTCAGAGGGCGGCTTTGAGGATCCGTTTGACGAAGGAAGAGGCGATGCACATTACTGGGATGTATGGCATGGCAAGAAGCCGTTCGAGGATATTGAGAGTAAGTTCTTCCGGTTTTCCAGCGAGTATGGCTTTGAAGCGATTCCATCCATGAAAACATTAAGAACTGTGATCCATGAGGATCAGTTCAATATCGTGTCGCCTGAAATGGAGAAGCACCAGAAGTGTATTGATAATGGGCCGGGTAATGTGACGCTCATGTATTATCTGCTTCAGTATTACCAGCTTCCGGGCACCTTTGAACGGACGGGGTATGCAACACAGTCCCTGCAGTCGGACTTTTTGGAAATGGCGATCCGGCATTTCCGCAGTCACAGGGAGCGATGCTCGGGAAGCACCTATTGGCAGATCAATGATACCTATCCTACGATTTCGTGGGCAACCCTGGACTATTATGGCAGGTGGAAGGGTGCTCATTATGTGGTAAAGAGAAGCTATGGCAAGGTGATTTCCTATGTAGAAACCGGTGCAGACCGGATAGCGAGGCTGTATGTGTCCAGTGATGAGACGAAGCCTTTGAAGCTTACCTGCAGGCTGGAGCTTATAGAGCAGGGACAGGGGGTATTACATACGGAGTGCAGAGAAATTTCTGCAGAACCGTTAGCTTCTACCTGTGTCGCTGCTTTCAAAATCCAGGAGATGAAGGAGCTTCGCAGTAGAGAATGCTATCTTCATTATGAAATTCAATGTGAGGAAGAAGTAATTGACTCCGGAAACCGTCTCCTGGAAAGACCAAAGAAATTCCATTTTCTTGATCCACATCTTACCTCTTATGTTGAGGAAACGGAAGAACAGGAGAGAGCAGATGAAGGTAAAACAGGTGAAAGCAGAGTAAAAAAACAATTCAGGATTACCGTGAAGGCACAGCAGTTTGCAAGGAGAGTTGCGATTGAATTTACGGATGCGGATGTGATCCTGTCTGATAATTATTTTGATCTGCTTCCGGGAGAGAGTAAGACCGTATGGGTCGAGGAGATCCGTTCGGAAAAAGAGGTAAATCAGAAAACCCTGTCTGAGGAAATAGTTCTTACAAGCAATTATGATGTGGCGAAGTAATGATTGGATAGGATTCAGAGGTGGACAGCAGCAATATGTGAATCCACTGAAGAAAATTCGGCTGAAGAAAATAAAGCAGTTCCGGTTGTAAAAGTTTTTGTATTCCATTAAAATAATAGCTATCCGGCGATGTAATCCGGATAGCTGTTTTTATTCTGCGCCTGTTATGATACATGGAAAATAAGTAGCTGGCAGAATGGCTGTAAAAATACAGAACAGAGGTAATTAGAAATGCTTCCTGAACAATTTACGAACCGGATGAAAGAGCTGCTGAAAGAAGAATACGAGGATTTTGCGGCATGCTATGGAAATGACCATGCACATTCTCTGCGGATCAATCCCTTAAAAGGAACGAAGGAGCGGTATGATCAGACTTCCGTATTTGAACAAAGAGAGCCGTTAAAGGAGCAGGTTGCCTGGGAAGAGAACGGCTTCTATTATGAGGATTCTTTGCAGCCCGGGAAGCATCCTTTTCATGAGGCCGGAGTGTACTATATTCAGGAAGCCAGTGCAATGGCACCGGCGGCAATCTGCAAGAGGGCAGATCCTGATTTTGTAAATTCTGAAGATGCAGGGAAGATCGGAACTGAAAATGATACAGAGGGACAAAGGGAGAAAAAGAGCTCCGATGACTTCTGGTTCTTCGGAGAGAGGATCCTTGATCTGTGTGCGGCTCCCGGAGGAAAGAGTACCCAGATGGCAGCAGCCATGGCAGGCAGGGGAATTCTGTTCAGCAATGAAATTCATCCGGCAAGGGCCAGGATTCTGTCTGAGAATATCGAGCGCATGGGGATTGTAAATGACATTGTTTTAAATCATGATCCCAAAGTGCTGGCAGAACGTTTCCCGTCCTATTTTCACCGGATTCTGGTGGATGCGCCCTGTTCCGGAGAAGGAATGTTCCGCAAGAATGAGGAGGCGGTGGAACAGTGGTCTTTAGAGAATGTGAGGCTGTGTGTGGGACGGCAGGAGGAGATTTTAGAGTGTGCCTATACCATGCTGATGGGTGGCGGAATTCTGGTTTATTCGACCTGTACCTTTGCACCGGAAGAGGATGAAGAAATGATGGCACATTTTCTTGCGAAGCATCCGGATATGAAGCTGCTTCCGGTTCCGCTTGCAGGAGGAATGGAACCCGGGCTTGTTAGGCAGGAAGCATTGATGAAGCTGCTGCAGAATCAGGGACAGTCTAAGAGGAAGACCACATACGACATGGAAGAACGATTCCGCAAAGAGCTTCAGAAGACCGTCCGTCTATGGCCGCATAAGGTAAAGGGGGAAGGTCACTTTGCTGCTCTTTTGCAAAAAGAAGGAACTGCCTGTCTTGAGGTGAATGACCGGGAAATGAACCGGGATTTGATTTCGAACATGGGAGAAGCTCCTTCCGTGATGCGGAGCGCTTCTCATTCAAGGGATTATGACCGGAAAAAAATGAAAAAAGGAAGCGGTCTCCAAAAAGGAAAAGATAAGAAAAGCCAGTCTGTGTCAAACCAGATGACCGAAGCCATTGCTGCATTCGAACAGTTTGAAGCACAAACCCTTCATCCCTCCTGGCGGGAAGGGAAGGAGGGAGCTTCCTATCTGACCTTTGGGGATCAGTTGTATCTTGTTCCGGAAGGAACACCGGATCTGCATGGACTTAAGGTACTGCGCCCAGGGCTGCATCTTGGAACCTGTAAAAAGGACCGTTTCGAACCGTCCCATGCACTGGCTCTTTCCTTAAAGAGCAAAGATGTGAAAGATACCATTGATTTGTCAGTGGAAGATGCGATAAAATATATAGAAGGCTATACCTTCCCGGCACAAGACCGGAAGGGCTGGTGCCTTGTTACCGTGGAAGGCTACAGTCTGGGCTTTGGGAAAGCAGCAGGAGGAAGCCTTAAAAATCACTATCCGAAGGGACTTCGCAAGTCATGTTAAAGAAACGAATGTATCAGTTACTGGCAGCCTCAATATTGCTTTTGGCACTTACCGGCTGTGGAGCAGCAAAATCTGAAAATATAACGGCAGGTATGGAAGCCATTAAGTCATTGGATTATGATACGGCTCTTACCTGTTTTGAAGCAGCAAAGGAAGCCGGAGAGAATGAACGGCTTCTGTATCGGGGAGAGGGAATTGCCTATTTAGGGAAGACCATGTACCCGGAAGCAGTGGAAGCATTTCTTACCTCTCTCAATCATAGCAATGGTCTGATTGAAAATATGGATTACGACATTAATTATTATCTGGCAACAGCTTATTATAAGCAGGGGGACTATAACAATGCCATAGCGGTATATGATGCAATCATTGCCATGAAGAAGGATGAGAAGGACGCCCTTTATTTCCGTGGTGCAGCATATACCGAGAAAGATGAGATCGAAGAAGCACAGCAGAGCTTTGATGCAGCAATTGCAGCCGCACCTTCCGATTATGACAGGATTATTGATATCTACTGTATTCTCAATGAACATGGTTACAGGGAGATTGGAACAGCCTATCTTCAGACCGCCATGGAGAATGATACGAAGAAGATGACCAATTATGAAAAGGGCAGAATCAGCTACTATCTCGAGGATTATGAGAATGCCCGCACTTATCTGGAAAAGGCACGGGATGAGAAGGGCTATGAAGCTGTTTTATTCCTTGGAAAGACCTATGAAACACTGGGGGACAATAACTATGCGATCAGCGTATACAACACGTATCTGGAAAGTAACCCGGATGCAGCACAGGTCTGGAACCAGCTTGGATTATGTAAACTAAATATGGAAGATAATGAAGGGGCACTGCAGGCCTTCCAGACAGCAATGCAGATTGAGAATAATGGAATGATGCAGACACTCAAGATGAATGAGATCATTGCCTATGAGCATCTCCATGAATATAAGAAAGCTTCCGTTTTAATGGAAAGCTACCTGAAATCCTACCCCGATGATGAGACGGCACAGAGAGAATATCTTTTTCTTAAGACGCGCTGATTTATGATCCGGATTGCGGTGAATGACGAAACCATTCACCGGATGATGGCCAGTAGTCAATGGTCAGATTAGATAAAAATAAAAAATATTATTGTATAATCAGCACAAGATTTATGTTTATGTTGTTATGTAAACACAATATCTTGTGCTTTTATGTTGACTTTCCTTTGGGGCAATGATAAACTCTTAGATAAACGAGGCTTTTATGATGAATATCAAAGCCTCTTGTTTTGTCAAAGAAAAGGGGGATTTACGGTGTTTCAGGTAATCAAAAGAGAGGGCGAAGTTACAGATTTTACATTGACGAAGATCAGTGATGCCATTATGAAGGCATTTAATGCTACCGATGTGCAGTACAATAATGATGTGGTGGATCTTCTTGCACTTCGAGTTACGGCAGATTTTCAGGGCAAGGTGAAGGATGACGGCATTCATGTGGAGGATATTCAGGACAGTGTGGAGAAGGTTCTGGAGCAGGCAGGCTATGCAGAGGCTGCCAAGGCGTTCATTCTTTACCGGAAGCAGCGTGAAAAGATGCGTACCATGACTTCGACCATTCTGGATTACAAGGATGTGGTAAACAGCTATGTGAAGATTGAAGACTGGCGTGTGAAGGAAAACTCTACCGTGACCTATTCCGTAGGAGGACTGATCTTAAGCAATTCCGGAGCCGTTACGGCAAATTACTGGCTGTCTGAGATTTATGATCAGGAGATCGCAGATGCACATCGGAATGCGGACATTCATATCCATGACCTGTCCATGCTTACCGGGTATTGTGCCGGATGGTCCTTAAAGCAGCTAATTACAGAAGGCTTAGGCGGTATTACCGGAAAGATTACCTCCGCACCTGCAGCACACCTTTCCGTGCTCTGCAACCAGATGGTGAATTTCCTTGGAATTATGCAGAATGAATGGGCAGGTGCACAGGCGTTTTCTTCCTTTGATACTTATCTGGCTCCGTTTGTCAAGGTGGACAATCTTTCTTATAAAGAAGTAAAGAAGTGCATCGAAGCTTTTATTTACGGTGTAAATACACCGAGCCGCTGGGGAACACAGGCTCCGTTCAGCAACATTACACTGGACTGGACGGTTCCGTCAGATCTGGCTGAGCTGCCGGCCATTGTTGGTGGTAAGGAGATGGATTTCTGTTACAAGGACTGCAAGAAGGAAATGGATATGGTCAACAAGGCCTTCATCGAGACGATGATCGAAGGAGATGCCAATGGCAGAGGCTTCCAGTATCCGATTCCGACCTATTCCATTACCAGGGATTTTGACTGGTCTGATACCGAGAATAACCGGTTATTGTTTGAAATGACATCCAAATACGGCACACCGTATTTTTCCAATTATATTAACTCTGATATGGAACCGAGTGATGTGCGTTCCATGTGCTGCAGACTGCGTCTGGATTTAAGAGAGCTCCGTAAGAAGACCGGTGGTTTCTTCGGATCCGGTGAAAGTACAGGCTCTGTTGGCGTAGTAACCATTAATATGCCGCGAATTGCTTATCTGTCTGCAACGAAGGATGACTTTTACAAGCGCCTCAATAAGATGATGGATATTGCGGCAAGATCTTTAAAGATCAAGAGAGAAGTCATCACAAAGCTTCTGAACGAAGGACTGTATCCATATACGAAGCGGTACCTGGGAACCTTCGAGAATCATTTTTCCACGATTGGTCTGATCGGTATGAATGAGGTAGGTTTGAATGCCAACTGGCTTCGTGCAGACATGACGGATAAGCGGACACAGGAATTTACGAAGGAGGTTCTGAATCATATGAGGAACCGTCTCTCCGATTATCAGGAGCAGTACGGAGATCTCTATAACCTTGAGGCAACTCCGGCAGAGAGTACCACTTATCGTCTGGCAAAGCATGACCGTAAGAGATGGCCTGCCATCAAGACCGCAGGAAAGCCGGGAGATACCCCGTATTATACGAATTCTTCCCATCTGCCGGTCGATTATACAACGGATATTTTTGATGCACTGGATATTCAGGATGAATTGCAGACACTTTATACTTCGGGAACGGTATTTCATGCATTCCTTGGAGAAAAGCTTCCGGACTGGAGAGCAGCAGCAGATCTTATCCGCACGATTGCAGAAAATTACAAGCTTCCTTATTATACCCTGTCACCGACCTATTCCATTTGTAAGGAACATGGTTATCTGGCAGGAGAGCAGAAGATCTGTCCTCACTGCGGTAAGGTGACGGAAGTATACAGCCGTATTACCGGCTATTACCGTCCGGTGCAGAACTGGAACGATGGTAAGCTTCAGGAATATGCGAACCGTAAGGAATATGACGTGGCACATTCTACGTTAAAGAAGCCGATTGTGACAATGGTAACCTTATCCGATTATGATAAGCCCAAGGCATCCGTAACCGTAGAAGAGCCGGAAAGCATCATTTATTTATTTACCACGAAGACCTGTCCGAACTGCAAGCTGGCGAAGGAATATTTGAAGGGAATCAATTATCTTCTGATTGATGCCGAAGAAAATATGGAGCTGGCAGCTAAATATGGCGTCATGCAGGCCCCGACGCTTGTTGTTGTGCAGGGAGATCAGGTTAAGAAATATGTAAATGCATCCAGGATCAAACAGTTTGCGGACAGCTTTAAGGAGGTCCTTGTTTAGAAAATTATGAGGACAGAAGATCCAATGGATTTTTTAAAAGGAAATTGAAAATGCCGACTATAAAATGTCGGCATTTTTCTTGAAGCAATACATGGAGGAGAGAAAATATGATTAACAGACTTGTAGCACAGATTAAAAAGACCGGAGCACCGATTGTCGTTGGCCTGGATCCGATGATGAAATTCATTCCGGAGCACATCAAAGAAAAAGCATTTGCAGAATTTGGAGAGACACTGGAAGGAGCAGCAGAGGCAATCTGGCAGTATAACAAAGCAATTGTGGATGCGATCTATGAGCTTGTACCTGCCGTCAAACCGCAGATTGCCATGTATGAACAGTTCGGACTTCCGGGACTTTCCGCATTTTATAAAACTGTACAGTACTGCAAGGAAAAGGGACTTGTTGTCATCGGAGATATCAAACGTGGTGATATCGGTTCCACCTCAGAAGCCTATGCGGTTGGACACCTTGGCAAGGTGCAGGTTGGAAGCAGGTCCTATTATGGATTTGACGAAGACTTTGTAACCGTGAACCCGTACCTTGGATCCGATGGCGTCAATCCGTTTATCAAGGTCTGCAAGGAAGAGAAGAAGGGTATTTTTGTATTGGTGAAGACCTCTAATCCGAGCAGTGGAGAATTCCAGGACCGCCAGATTGCAGATGCCGGAAACCGTCCGCTCTATGAAGTGGTAGGGGAACAGGTGGCGAAATGGGGAGAAACCCATATGGGCGATACCTACAGCTATGTCGGAGCAGTTGTCGGAGCAACCTATCCGGAAATGGGCAAGGTGCTTCGTAAAATTATGCCGAAAAGCTATATCCTGGTACCCGGTTACGGCGCACAGGGCGGCAAGGGCGCTGACCTCGTTCACTTCTTTAACGAAGACGGACTTGGTGCGATTGTCAATTCCTCCCGTGGTATCATTGCCGCTTACCAGCAGGAAAAATATGCGCGCTTTGGTGCAGAGAACTTTGCAGATGCTTCCCGCGCAGCCGTGCTTGACATGAAGGAAGATATTGAACAGGCACTGGCTAATCGTTAGAGGCAATTATTTTCCAATGAAGTGGAAAAGAAAATAAGTTTAATATGAGTCACAAACAAATGAGAATTTTAAAATTGTGGCACAGAAATACTTTTCTATGTATAAAACAGAAGGTCAAATGACAAAGTAAATTCTACTTTGTCATTTGACCGAGAAATTAAAATTATGGCAAAAGCACCAAGTAAATGTCCTATGTGTGGAGCAGTATCAGAGTGGAAACAGGTCGATACATCTAATAAGGGGTTTAGTGTAGGAAAAGCCGCTGTTGGAGCCGTACTTTTGGGACCCGTAGGTTTAGTTGGAGGAGCATTGGGGAAAAAGACAACCAGTTATTACTGTGGAAAGTGTGGATTTAATCACGATTACAAAGGTTAATGGAAGTACAAATGAAAGCATCCTGTAACAAGGGTGCTTTTATTATGCCTAAAAATAGAAAGGAACATATATGACAAACTTAGAAAGATTGAAGTTAGAATTAGCCCACAAGGACTATTTTACAGATACTGAATTTAGGGTATTTCTTGAAGAAAATGGTCTTGATGCTGATTATACATACAACAAAGCCGAGAATCAGCTTGAACTATTGCAAACGGTTCTTGCTATATTTCAAGCCTTAATCAATAACATTGAGCTATACATGAAGATTCAGACCGAATTTACAACGGTATCTTCTGCATATAAGAATCTACGAGATAGAATTGATGAATTAGAAAAGCGGATTTCTGAATAACAGTAAAATGAAATTGACGCACCCTATTGAATAGGGTATATTATAGATAGAGAAGGGGATACTAATGACAAGAACATTTATACAAACAGACGAGTTCATTAAGAATTGGGAACGATTGGGGTTGACAGATGATGATTTGCGAAGACTTGAATTAGAAATCATGAAAAATCCGCAGGTGGGACCGGTGATTCAGGGGACTGGAAAGCTTAGGAAAATGCGATTCGCATTTGAAAACAAAGGAAAGAGCGGAAGTTCAAGAGTTTGCTATGTTGATTTTTTGATTCATGAAACAGTTTATTTGATTACAGTATATTCGAAGAATGAAAAGGATAATTTATCAAAAGCAGAACGTAATGAAATCAAGAAGTTTATTGACATTTTAGAAAAAAGGTTAGGAGGCAATGACAATGAATAGTGTATACAACAGCATTATGACAGGACTTTCAGAAGCAATTGAAGATGCTAATGGAAAAGGGAAAAAACTGAACAAACGAGTTGTAACGGTAATTCCAGTGAAGCAGTACGGAGCAAGAGAAGTGCAGGAGATTAGAAAGATAACTGGAATGTCTCAAAAAGCATTTGCAAGTTATATGGGAGTGTCGGATAAGACTGTAGAGGCATGGGAGGCAGGAACGAATCATCCATCGGGGGCAGCAAGCCGTCTTCTTAGTATGATGGAGATGAATCATAATCTTGTAGATGAATTTCCATTTGTAAAGATGTCAGCAAATGGCTAATGCAAGAGAGAAAGGTTCTAAGATTAGCAGACTGGAAACAGCAGCCGGCAAGCTACCCGGTGTGTTTATGAAATACAATCTCAAGTATCGTAAGGGTGAAATGAAGGATTATCCGGTTCTTTACACAGCAATTATTGAAGAGGTTGATCTTCTTGTAACAGGAGATAAGGATTTTTCAGATATAGATATTGAGAAGCCTGAGATTATGTCTCCTGCACAGTTTATGGAAAGATTTTTATAGGAGTCTCAGCAGCGTAACCATGCAGCGATTTGTCAGTTGAAAAATCAAGGGTATCATGTTATGATTGTAGCAAATATTTATGGTATAAATAGCTTATAACAAGGAGGATTTACCGGAATGGAAAGCTACAAACAGGAATTTATCGAATTTATGGTGGAGAGTCAGGTACTGAAATTTGGCGATTTCACTTTGAAGAGCGGACGGAAATCTCCTTTCTTTATGAATGCGGGAGCATATGTTACAGGAACACAGCTTCGTAAGCTGGGCGAATATTATGCGAAGGCGATTCATGATAACTTCGGACTTGATTTTGATGTATTGTTTGGACCTGCTTACAAGGGAATTCCCCTTTCGGTAGCAACGACCATGGCGATCAGTGAATTATACGGAAAGGATATCCGTTACTGCTCGAACCGTAAGGAAGTGAAGGATCACGGAGACACCGGAATTTTATTAGGAAGTAAATTAAAGGATGGAGACCGCGTGGTTATGATCGAGGATGTTACCACCTCCGGCAAGTCCATTGAAGAGACCTTCCCGATTATTAAAGCACAGGCTGATGTGGAGATTAAGGGACTGATGGTTTCCTTAAATCGTATGGAACGCGGATTGTCGAGTGACAAGAGTGCCCTCCATGAGATTAAGGAGAAGTATGGTATTGATGCCAGAGCCATTGTCAATATGGATGAGGTCGTAGAGCATCTGTATAATTGTCCCTGCCAGGGTCAGGTTGTCATTGATGATGAAATAAAGAAAGCCATTGATGCATATTATAAGGAATATGGCGCACGCTAAGAGGTTATAAAATCAGAGGCCGCTATTTTGGAAAGGAGATTCCCCTATGGATGAGAAAGTATATAAGACGATGAACAACACCGGAGCCTGGAGTATTGCAGTAGGAGTCATTTCCCTGGTCGTAGGGCTTGCCTGTGGTGTAATGATGATTGTGAATGGAGCGAGACTGTTAAGCAGTAAGTCCAAAATAATCTTCTAAGGAAACAAAATGATGTGGAACAGAACAAAGGGATATATTTTCACCAATAAAGTTCATTCACAAAAAGGTATTATGTCAACCATATTAGGACTGCTTTCCCTGATCACCTTAGGGACAGCGGTCTATTTTTCGTATTTGCATAAAGGAGAGCCATCGGTGCGGTATGCAACGGCGGCATTACTCGCCTCGGTGTTTATGGTGACCGGGCTGATTCTCGGAGTCCTTTCCTTAAGAGAACAGGAGAAGTTCTGGCTGTTCCGGATTCTGGGGATTGTGATGAACGTGCTTTCCTTTATTACACTTAGCTTAATTTTATTTGCAGGAGCGTATATAGATTGAATTCGATGATCAAAGAACGCCTGGAACTGGCGAAGGAACGTATTACAGAAATTAAAAATGAGAGTAATGTCGGAAGCTTTTCCGGCTTTTTTGAAAAGACAGCAGCTTTTCTTGTGCTGCTAATGAAACAGCGGGAGCTTGTAGAAAGCGGAGAGCTGTTCCGGTGGGAACTTTTGCAGCTTCAGGAGAACAATCATGCGCTTTACGGGGATATCCTGCCGGAGCATTACGGTACAAGCTTTGGAAATCCGGAGTATTGTGCACAGGTTTTTGGAGAAGTGTATGGAAATATTCTGTGCTTTTTATATGGGGAACTTCGAGCCATGATTCCCTATACCTATGAGGGCAGGGATGAGGATCTTTTAAAGGGGTTGGAATTATTCCTTGAAATTTACGGTTCTTTCCGGTGCAGCTTTGAAGAGACGGAGGAAACCAGGAAACAGGAAGGACAGTTCGATCTGCCAAAGCCGGAGCACTTAAAGGAATCCCTGTACTACTATATCAGTGATTATACCCGGGAAGCATATCATACAAAGATCCGGAACATGTTGGATGTTCATGCGGATTTTGCGAGGAAGATCATCGAGGAAGCAGACCTTTCCGATGTGAGATATCTGTATTATTTTGGAGAATATATTTCCGGGAATGAACTGAAAACGGCGGCTTACATAAATACCCTTCCGGAAGAGACGATTGCGAAGATGGCAGACACCTATACGGAAGGCTACCGGATCGGCTTTGAGGCAGGAAATAAGGATATTACGAAGAAAAAGATTGTAAACATCCGCTACAGTCTTGGTTTTGAACGGATGATCCGCAGGGCTGTACAGAATTTCCGGAAGATCGGACTGGAAGCGACCATTTACCGGGCAACGACTTCGGTGCTGGAGGGCAGAGGGATGAGCCGGATCGGGTATTATGGCGGCATTCCGAATAAGCAGTATGATTTTGACCACAAGGACGATCAGGCGCTTATATTGGATAAAGCACTTTTGCAGGTGCGGCTCGAAGCCCTGAGGGAAGCCTATGAGGAATATAAGGAGCAGGCAGGCACGTTTGGAGGTCCTGCGGTAGTGGAAGTATTTGGCGAAAGATCGGTAGAGTTAGTCAGTCAGAAGCATGCACTGCATTTATCCAAAGAACAGCAGCAGATGCTGGTGGAATATGCAGCGTCAGCCGGTGAACTGCAGAACAATTACATTCACGGGGAAGAGCGGAGCTTTACAATTATTGCGTTCCCGGTGCCGGAGATTGCTTCGGGGCAGGAGGATGGCAAAGAAGGTAAAGACCGGTATCCGGAGATTTTCGATGCGGTGATCCGGATCAATACCCTCGATTACCAGTTATATCAGCGGATCCAACAGAAGATCATTGATGTGCTTGATCGGGGCAAATATGTGATGGTAAAGGGAATGAACGGAAACCGTACCAACATGAAGGTGATGCTTCATACCCTGCAGAATCCGGACAGGGAAACGAATTTTGAGAACTGCGTGGCCGATGTGAATATTCCGGTTGGCGAAGTGTTTACCTCTCCGGTACTGACAGGAACAGAAGGAACCCTTCATGTAAGCCATGTTTATCTGGACGAGTTAGAGTATAAGGATCTGATCTTACGGTTTGAGGACGGCAGAGTGACCGATTACAGTTGTGCAAACTTTACAGCAGAAGAAGAAAACAGGAAGCTGATTAAGGATAATATCCTGTTCCACCATGAGACGCTTCCGATTGGTGAGTTTGCGATTGGAACGAACACGACCGCATTTGTGGCAGCAAGAAAATACCATATAGAGGATAAGCTGCCGATTCTGATTGCAGAGAAAACCGGTCCCCACTTTGCAGTAGGGGATACCTGCTATTCCCACAGCGAAGAGGTGCGCCTTTTTAATCCGGATGGAAAAGAGATTATTGCAAAGGACAACGAGTGCTCCATCAAGCGTAAGGAGGACAGCCACAAGGCCTACTTTAACTGTCATACGGATATTACGATTCCGTATGATGAACTGGGAGAGGTGAGCGTGGTGACCATGACAGAAGAAGTCATTCCGATCATCGAGGAAGGAAGATTTGTCCTTGCGGGCTGTGAGGAACTGAATGCTCCGTTTGATCAGGAAAGTATGGATTAAATACGAAAATATTTCGTTTTTCTTGCAATGAAGAGATAATTCGTATATGATTTAACTATTCAGAACCATGCAAAATTGCTTTCTGCGAATGCTTGCATTCAAGCAGAACAGCAATTTTATATGGCGAAGTAACCACATGAGCAAACTACGTTGCGTTGCGTCAGCAACGGTTTTACGAATGCGGTTCTGAATAGTTACTTTATGATCAGATAAGCGTCAATTACAGGAGGAAATAGAAATGCCAATGGTAGGAATTGTGATGGGCAGCGACTCAGACCTTAAGGTGATGAGCAGCGCGGCAGCAATGCTGGAAGAACTGGGGATCGAATATGAGATGAGAATTATTTCCGCTCATCGGGAACCGGATTTGTTAATTGAATGGACGAGAACGGCGAAAGATCGTGGAATTAAGGTAATGATCGCAGGTGCGGGCATGGCAGCAGCACTGCCGGGAATGTGTGCCGCATTATTCCCGCTTCCGGTAATCGGTGTTCCGCTTTCGGGTAAGAATCTTGAGGGAATGGATGCAGTGTTTTCCATTATGCAGATGCCTCCCGGAATCCCTGTTGCAACGGTTGCGATTGACGGAGCGAAGAATGCAGCCATTCTTGCAGCGAAAATGCTGGCAACCGGGGATGAGGAGCTGCTTGCGAAGATTGAGAGCTATACCGGGAACCTGAAGAAGCAGGTAGAGGCCAAGGACGCGAAGCTGCAGCAGGTTGGATATGCAAATTATTAAAGGATTTAATTAATGTTATGTTAACTACATGATGAAACAAGAAAAGGAGAACGACATGGATTATAAGACAGCCGGTGTGGATATCGAAGCAGGATATGAATCCGTAGAATTAATGAAAAAGTATGTGAAGGAAACGATGAGACCAGAGGTCCTTGGAGGACTGGGCGGCTTTTCGGGAGCCTTTTCCTTAAAGAATATTAAAGATATGGAGGATCCGGTATTATTGTCAGGAACTGACGGCTGTGGCACGAAGGTGAAGCTGGCGTTCTTAATGGACAAGCATGATACCATTGGAATTGATGCGGTTGCCATGTGTGTGAACGATGTAGCCTGTGCCGGTGGAGAATCCTTGTTTTTCCTTGATTATATTGCGTGTGGAAAGAACTATCCGGAGAAGATTGCCACGATCGTAAAGGGTGTTGCGGAAGGCTGTAAGCTGGCAGGAGCAGCTCTCATCGGTGGAGAAACCGCAGAGCATCCCGGACTGATGCCGGAGGATGAATACGATCTTGCAGGCTTTGCAGTCGGTGTGGCAGACCGTAAGGAGCTGATTACCGGAGCGGATATCAAGGCAGGTGATGTGTTAATCGGCATTGCTTCCTCCGGTGTACACAGCAATGGCTTTTCACTGGTTCGTAAGGTGTTTGAAATGACGAAGGAGTCTCTTACCACCTATTATGATGAGCTTGGTATGACCTTGGGAGAAGCGTTAATTACACCGACCAAAATCTATGTGAAGACCTTAAAGGCAATTAAGGATGCCGGTGTAACAGTAAAGGGCTCCAGCCATATTACCGGCGGCGGCTTCTATGAAAATATTCCCCGTATGCTTCCGGACGGTGTGCGTGCGCAGGTACAGAAGGACAGCTATCCGGTGCTTCCCATTTTTAAATTATTACAGAAGACCGGAAATATTGCAGAGCAGATGATGTACAATACCTTTAATATGGGACTTGGCATGGTGCTGGCAATTGATCCTGCCGATCAGGACAGGGTGCTTGCAGCAATCAAAGAGGCCGGAGAAGAAGGCTATGTGGTTGGAAATGTCATTGCTGGTGAAAAGGGTGTAGACTTATGTTAAGAGTTGGAATTCTTGCCGCAGGCGGCGGAACGAATCTGCAGGCCATTATTGATGCAGTGGAAGGCAGGAAAATTACAGATGTTGAGTTATGCTTTGTATTAAGTAATAAACCGGGTGTACGGGCTTTGGAGCGTGCGAGGACACATGGAATCAAACCGATCGTGGTGGATATGAAATCCTATGCGGATCGTGCGGAGTTTGAGAAGATGTTGATCGAAACGATTGATGCAGAAGCCCCGGATCTCATCGTTTTAGCAGGAATGATGATTATGATGCCGGTCGAGCTGGTACGGAAATATCATAACCGGATCATCAATGTGCATCCGGCACTGATTCCTTCCTTCTGCGGGAAGGGCTTTTATGGAATCCGTCCGCACGAGGCTGTTTTGAAAAGCGGTGTGAAGGTAACCGGCGCTACGGTGCATTTTGTGGATGAGGTATACGATCATGGTGCGATCATCATGCAGAAGGCGGTTTATGTGAAGAACGGTGATACGCCGGAGGAACTGCAGCACCGTGTGATGGAAGAAGCGGAATGGCAGATTCTGCCGAAGACCATTGATCTCATTGCACATGGCAGGGTAAAGGTAGAAAATGGAATCGCAGTCGTAGAAGAATAATCATTTTCTGGCTGCTCGGCTTACAGTTACGAAGAGGCAGAATTACCATAATGGTTTACATAATGTGAAATCATAGGACAGGAAGACGGAGGAAGCTATGAAAGTATTGATCGTAGGCGGTGGCGGCAGAGAGCATGCCATTGCAACAAGTGTCGCAAAGAGCAGTAAAGTAGATAAAATTTATTGTGCACCCGGAAATGCGGGAATCGGTCTGATCGCGGAATGTGTACCGATCGGAGCAATGGAATTCGATAAAATTGTTGCATTTGCCAAAGAAAAGGAAATTGATCTGACGATTGTCGGGATGGATGATCCCCTTGTCGGTGGACTTGTTGACCGTCTTGAAGAAGCCGGATTAAAAGCGTTCGGTCCCCGTAAAAATGCGGCAATTCTGGAAGGAAGCAAGGCTTTTTCCAAGGATCTGATGAAGAAATACGGAATTCCGACGGCTGCCTATGAGAACTTTGACAATGCAGAGGATGCTCTCAACTATTTAAAGACTGCATCGTTCCCGATTGTATTAAAGGCAGACGGATTAGCACTTGGAAAGGGCGTACTGATCTGCAATACCTTAGAAGAGGCACAGGATGGTGTGAAATCCATCATGCTCGATAAGCAGTTCGGAACTGCCGGTAATCGTATGGTAATTGAAGAATTTATGACAGGAAGGGAAGTTTCCGTGCTCTCTTTTGTCGATGGAAAGACGATTAAAACCATGACCTCTGCACAGGATCACAAGCGTGCAGGAGACGGGGATACCGGATTAAATACCGGTGGTATGGGAACCTTTTCACCGAGCCCGTTCTATACGGAAGAGGTGGATGAATTCTGTAAGAAATACATTTATCAGGCAACCGTAGATGCCATGGCAGCAGAAGGAAGAGAGTTTAAGGGTATTATTTTCTTTGGACTGATGCTGACCCAAAAGGGACCGCGTGTGTTAGAGTACAATGCGCGTTTCGGAGATCCTGAGGCTCAGGTGGTGCTGCCACGTATGAAGAATGATCTGATCGAAGTAATGGAAGCCTGTATTAATGGCACGCTGGATCAGATTGATCTGCAGTTTGAGGATAACGCAGCAGTCTGTGTGGTACTTGCTTCTGACGGATATCCGGTCAGATATGAAAAGGGCTTCCTCATTCACGGACTGGAAAGGTTTGAAGGGCAGGATAATTATTTCTGCTTCCATGCAGGAACGAAACAGACTCCGGAAGGAATTGTAACAAACGGGGGACGTGTTCTTGGCATTACAGCAAAGGGTAAGGATTTAAAGGAAGCACGTAAGAATGCCTATGCGGCAACCGAATGGGTTTCCTTTGAAAATAAATATATGCGCCATGATATCGGAAAGGCAATTGACGAGGCGTAAATTGTTCGTGGTGTGGAAAGGGTAATTTATGAATGAGAAACGGCGGCTGGTGGCTTTGAATGGCTTTCTGCGGCCAACAATCTGCAAAGCCTGCGGAGGAATCCTTATCTATAAAGGATTGGGAGAATACCAGTGTGAGGATTGCAATGCATGTGAATATGATGACTACGGAAAGGTAAGATCGTACCTTGAAAAGCACCATGGAGCTAACGTGGCAGAAATTTCCTCGCAGACAGGGGTGTCACACAAGGCAATCCGTGATATGATTAAGGAAAATCGTTTTGAGCTTGTTGAAAGTAAAGGCGGTTATCTGCGGTGCGAGATCTGTGGAGAGAATATCCGCAGTGGAAGGCTTTGTCCGAAGTGCGAAGCGGCATATCACAGGCAGATTGAAGATGAGGCGCGCCAGCAGAGGAAAAACTATAAGCAGATGTCCGGATTCAGCGGCGAAAGGCCGGAGGGTGAGAGCGGACGAAGGCGTTTTGAAAGATAGTGAAAGAAAGGTACAGGATAATTATGAAAAAAGGGATTCTTGGATTTGCAGTTGCAATGATGGTTTTTGGACTTTCTACCATTTCCAGCCTTGCAGCAACGGGAACCGTAACGGCCGGAACAGCGAAAATCAGAGAGAAAGCAAGCACAGACAGCTCAGTGGTGGCATCGACCTCAAAGGGGGCTAAGATTGATATTGTCGGAGCAGAAAAGGACAGCTCCGGAACCGTATGGTATAAGGTGCCGGTAAGCGGTGGCTCTTACGGTTATGTAAGAAGCGATCTGGTAGAAACAAGTGATAAGATTGATGTGACAGACAATAGTTCATCCTCGTCCGCAGATGCTTCGACCTCTGATTCAGCTTCCAAACCGGAAGCAACCGTGCCGACCGCAATTGGTGAGCAGGCAGCGACAGTAAAGTGTTCTTCGAATGTCAAGGTACGTGCAGGTGCATCCACGAAGCATGATGTAGTGACCAGTCTGCCTGATGGAACAGCAATTACCCTGATCGGAGAGGCAAATGATGCAGCAGGAAATAAATGGTATCAGTTAAGATGCGAATATAATGGGAAGACTGTAGAAGGATACATTCGTTCCGACCTGATTGCAATTGGTTCGAATGCTTCTGCCGCAAATGGAACAGATAGTACGGATGCAGCAGAAGCGGATGGCTCAGAAGCAGTAGACGGAGCAGAGGTAACGGATGGATCCGAAGCAGAAAATCCGGATGAGGTGCAGGAAGGCGATGGGAGTGAAGAAGCACCGGAAGAACAGCCGGAGCCGGAGCACAATGATTATGAAGTGGTTTATATGACAGATACAGAGAATCCGGATACCGGAAAGTATTATCTGTACAATAACATTGATGGTACGATGGCAGATGTGGAGGTTTTATTTTCCTCTATTACGACAGCAAATGAGAATGTAGCGCGTCTGGAATCCGAGTCATCCCAGAAAAATATTGTTATCATTATTCTTGCAGTTGTGATCGTTCTTCTTTTCATCGGACTTACTATCCTGATCATCAAGCTGAGGGGTGCATATGAATATGATTATGATGAAGATGAGGAAGAAGACGAAGAAGAGTTCGATGAACCTGCTCCGAGAAGACGCAGACGTGATTATCAGGAAGATGAAGTAGAGGAACGGCCGCGCAGACAGGAGCGTGCAGGTAAGGCTTCAAGAGAAGAAGAAATGCGTCCGGCAAGGAGAGAGCGTGGACGCGAAGAAGCACCGGAAAGAGAAGGACGACCTTCGCGTAACAGTAATCCGGAACGACAGGGACAGCCTGTGAGGAGACCTGTAGAAAATAACGAAGGAACGGTGAAGAAGGCGCCCCGGAAGGCGCAGAACTTCCTGACCGATGACGATGAGTTTGAATTTGAATTCTTGAACATGGACGATAAAGACATATAAAAAACAAAAGGAATAGCATCTGCTATTCCTTTTATTCAAAAGAATGGATTATAAAAATGATAATTGAAATTGATTTTAACAGTGAGGAAGCTTTATATCTGCAGGTGCGCAACCAGATTATTCATGGAATCGCCACGCTGCAGCTTCAGGAGGGGGATGAGCTCCCTTCGGTGCGGCAGATGGCAGATGAAATCGGAATTAATATGCATACGGTGAACAAGGCCTATACGGTCTTAAAGCAGGAGGGCTTTATCCAGCTTGATCGTCGGAAGGGTGCAGTAATCAGCCTTGATATGGATAAGCTCAGGGAACTTCAAAGCATGCGGGAGCAGATGAAAGGAATCCTTGCAAAAGGAATTTGTAAGGGAATTTGTAAGGACGAGGTCTATGAACTCGTCAATGAGATATATCAGGAATATGGAGGAGAATAAACGTGTGGTCAGGTAGTTTTACAAAGAACGCGCAGGCGGCACTGACACTTGCAGAGAAAACGGCAGCCAGATTGCATACCGGTTATGTGGGTACAGAACATATTCTGGTGGGACTTCTTAAGGAAGAAAGTGGCGTAGCAGCCAAAATTCTGGAAGATAACGGTGCTGATGCAGATAAAATTCTGGAAATGATCCGGGATCTGATTGCTCCCGATGGGGAGACCGCCGTGAAAGAGCGGGGAATGTATTCACCGAGAGCACGGAGAGTACTGGAGGAGGCGTATGTGCAGGCTGAACGGTTTGGCGCAGACAGTGCCGGAACAGAGCATCTTCTGCTGGCCCTTTTGAAGGACCCGGACAATGCAGCGGTACGTCTCTTAAATACCCTTGGCATTTCGGTACAGAAGGTTTATGTTGATACGCTGGTGGTTATGGGGGCAGATCCGGCGATTTACAAGGAGGATCTGCGGAATAAGAAGAATAATAACAGGAAGCAGCCCTCAACACTGGAACAGTACAGCAGAGATCTGACCGCGCTTGCTGCACAGGGAAAGCTGGATCCGGTCATCGGAAGAGATATGGAGATTCAGCGTGTGATTGAGATCTTAAGCCGCAGGACGAAGAACAATCCGTGTCTCATTGGAGAGCCGGGGGTCGGAAAAACTGCTGTGGTAGAAGGGTTGGCCAACCGTATTGTGGAAGGCAATGTTCCGTTTACGATTCAGAATAAGCGGTTAATGACGCTGGACTTGTCCGGAATGGTTGCAGGCTCCAAGTATCGTGGAGAATTTGAAGAACGAATTAAGAGAGTCATCCGGGAGGTACAGGAGGATGGAGACATTATCCTGTTTCTGGATGAAATTCATACCATTATCGGGGCAGGCGGTGCCGAGGGAGCAATTGATGCTTCCAATATTCTGAAGCCTTCACTGGCAAGAGGGGAGCTGCAGCTTATTGGAGCAACGACCATTGCCGAGTATCACAAATATATTGAAAAGGATGCGGCCTTAGAGCGCAGATTCCAGCCGGTAAATGTGGAAGAACCGACAAAGGAGGAGGCTCTTTCCATCCTTCGTGGAATTGCGTGGAAATATGCACAGCATCATCGTGTGCAGATTACGGATGAAGCACTCATTGCTGCCGTGAATCTGTCAGAGCGTTATATCAATGACCGGAATCTGCCGGATAAAGCGATTGATCTGATTGATGAAGCCTCCGCAGCGGTACGTCTGCAGCACTCCAAAGCACCGGAGGGCTTACAGCAGCGAAGAGAAGAGCTTCTTGCACTGGATGCTGTTCTGGAAGAACAGCTAAAGGAAGGAAGACTTGAGGAAGCCGCAGAAACCAACAGGGAACAGGAAAAGCTTCTTAAGAAATATCAAAGAGAAGAAGATCGTTATCAGAAGAAGCAGGCCGAAAGCCGGATCGAAGTGACAGAAGGTGACATCGCAAAGGTGGTTTCTATCTGGACGAAGGTTCCGGTAAGTAAGCTGACAGAGAAGGAGAGCGACCGGTTGCTGCGCCTGGAAAAAGAGCTCCATAAGAGGGTTATCGGACAGGAAGAAGCAGTGTCCGCAGTGGCGCGTGCAATACGGCGGGGAAGAGTCGGATTGCAGGATCCGAACCGTCCGATAGGATCTTTCCTGTTTTTAGGACCTACCGGAGTCGGAAAGACCGAGCTTAGCAAGGCTCTTGCAGAAGCCATGTTTGGCACGGAAAACGCACTGATCCGTGTCGATATGTCCGAATATATGGAAGGTCATTCCGTATCGAAAATGATCGGTTCCCCTCCGGGATATGTCGGCTTTGAAGAAGGCGGACAGCTGAGTGAGAAGATCCGGAAGAATCCGTATTCGGTAGTGCTTTTTGATGAAATTGAAAAGGCACATCCTGATGTGTTTAATGTACTGCTTCAGGTATTGGATGATGGGCACATCACTGATTCCAAGGGACGTAAGGTCAGCTTTAAGAATACCGTACTGATTATGACCTCCAATGCCGGGGCTCAGAGAATCATTGCTCCGAAGAACTTAGGGTTCCTTACGGAAACAACCAGGGAGCAGGATTACGAGAAAATGAAGTCCGGAGTTATGGAAGAGGTAAGAAAGATCTTTAAACCGGAATTTATCAACCGTATTGATGATATTATTGTATTTAAGACACTGGAAAAGAAGGAAATGCTGGAGATCGTGCAGCTTCTCAGCAGTCATCTTTCGAAGCGGTGCGAGAAGGAAATGGAGTTAAAGCTTCATTTCAGCAATGCCTTAAAGGTGCATATTGTGGACAAATATGCGGACTACAAGATGGGTGCGAGACCATTAAAGAGAGCCATCCAGAACGTGATTGAGGATCCGCTTGCGGAGAAGATCCTTGCAGGTGAAATCCATGCCGGGGATCAGGTTACGATTGGTTTCCGAAAAGGACAGATTTCCTTTGACGTCAAAAACTAAATAGTTTATACTTACCATATATAGAACAGGTACGGCAAATGTACAATCAGGAGGAAATACAAATGGCTGTTGTAGAAGAATTACTTCGTGAAGAAAGTGATGGAACCATCAGCTTCGGCAATCATGAGCTGGCAGAAAAGAAGAAGCTTGAGGATTTTGAATACGAAGGTGATTTGTATAAGGTGAAGACCTTTCAGACGATGACGAAGCTTGAAAGAAATGGATTATTCGTATATGAATCGGTTCCTGGAACGAGCGTTTTTTACTTTAAGGAAACGACGGATAGTGTTGAATTTACAGTTTCCGGAAATGAAGATGCACAGATTACATTAGGCCTGTGCGAGGATACCGAATATGAGGTATTTGAGGACGGAAAGAGCAGAGGCAAGATGAAGACGAATCTCGGCGGTAAGCTGAATATCAGTGTAGAGCTTGAAAATGCAGAGGAAGTTCATATTAAAGTGATTCATTAAAGAGATAGTGTAACTATTCAGTACAGGTCGAAGCATTTACTGCCAAGGCCGTAAGAAAATGATTCAGTAATGCAAAATCCCATCGGCGAAGCCGATTTGAAATGGATTTTGCATCGTAACGGTGAAGGTACTGAACAGTTACGAGATAGTTATATAAGATCGGAAGCGCTGTTTCACTGCTGGAACAGCGCTTTTTACTTCAAGGAAAGGATTTTATGGCAAAAGGAAAATCAACCATCTTTTTCTGCCAGAACTGTGGTTATGAATCGTCCAAATGGATGGGACAGTGCCCGGGATGCCGGGAATGGAACACTATGGTGGAGGAAACGGTAGTTACAACAGGAAAAGGGAAAAGTACAAAGACTGCACATGAAAAGGCTGTTCCTGCTTCTTTTTCAGAAATTTCCCTGGAAAAGGAAGAACGGATGCAGACCCATATCGAAGAGCTGAACCGGGTTTTAGGAGGAGGACTTGTACCGGGTTCCCTTACCCTGGTCGGAGGAGATCCGGGGATTGGTAAGTCCACGCTGCTTTTACAGGTCTGCCGTGAAATGTCTGCAGACGGGCATAAGGTGCTGTATATCTCAGGAGAAGAGTCATTAAAGCAGATCAAGCTCCGTGCAAACCGGATCGGAGAATTCAGTGATAATATGCGGCTTTTATGTGAAACGAATCTGGAGATTATCGAAGAAACCTTAGAACGGGAGAAACCGGAAATTGTGGTCGTGGATTCGATCCAGACGATGTATCAGGAAAGCGTATCGGCAGCACCCGGAAGTGTTTCACAGGTAAGAGAAGCAACAGGAGTATTCATGCGCCTTGCGAAGGGCTTCAATATTTCCATCCTGATTGTCGGTCATGTGACCAAGGAAGGAACGGTGGCAGGTCCGAGAGTGCTGGAGCATATGGTGGATACGGTGCTTTATTTTGAGGGGGACCGGCATGCGTCTTACCGGATTCTGCGCGGGGTGAAGAATCGTTTTGGCTCCACGAATGAAATTGGGGTATTTGAAATGGAAGCGGATGGACTGCACGAGGTAAAGAATCCTTCGGAATTCATGCTGAACGGTAAACCGGAGGAGGCAAGCGGATCCATCGTGGTCTGTTCAATGGAGGGAACGCGTCCGATCTTAATTGAAATTCAGGCACTCATATGTCACAGCAATTTCGGAATTCCAAGGAGGCAGGCAATCGGAACTGATTTTAACCGCGTAAATCTTTTGATGGCGGTATTGGAAAAGCGTCTGGGATTACAGATGGGGAACTGTGATGCGTATGTCAATATTGCAGGAGGAATCCGTATTTCGGAGCCTGCGATTGACTTGGGGATTGCACTTGCCATCATTTCCAGCTTTAAAAATAAGGTAATTGATGAAAAGACGATTGCCATGGGAGAGATCGGCTTGAGCGGAGAAGTGCGTGCCGTGAGCATGATTCCCGTGCGTGTACAGGAGGCAAAGAAGCTGGGCTTTACAACCTGTATCATTCCGGCCGTGTGTGTGGACAGTGTGAAGAATATCAGAGACATTACCATTCTGAGTGTAAAGAGTGTAGCAGATGCCATGCAGCTCATCTGAGGTTGGGGATAGGCAAAATTTTACAAATGTGTTACAATGTAATAATGTGAATGATGTTACGAAGGAGTAACTTATGGATAAGAAGAAATGGATTCGGCATCTGCCGCTTTATATTCTGGAGCTGGTTGTGCTTGCAGCGGCCATTGGGGCATTATATTTTGTTATGCATGCAACGAAGGCTCAGAAGCAGCAGATCAAAGAAGGAGACATTGCTGTGAATGAAGAAATCAGGCAGCAGTTTCAGAATGATACAGAGGAAGATCAGGATCCACAAAAGTCTAATTTATCCGGAATATATCAGATAGCCCTGTTCGGCGTGGACGCAAGGGATGGAAGTCTTGGAAAAGGCAACCGCAGTGATACGATCATGATCTGTTCCATTGATGCAGATACCCATGAGGTAAAGCTGATTTCCATTTATCGTGATACGTATCTGAATCTGGGAAATGACAGCTATAATAAATGTAATGCAGCCTATGCCAAGGGAGGACCGGCACAGGCAATCAGCATGATTAATATGAATACGGATCTGTACATTACGGATTATGTGACGGTTGGCTTTGAGGGACTGATTAAGGCCGTGGACGCGCTGGGCGGCGTTGAACTGGAAGTTACCGAAAAAGAAATACCACATCTCAATAATTATCAGATCTGTATGGTCGGAACAAGCGAGGATGGTGTGAATTTTACAGCACAGGAGGATTCATATATACCGGTTACCGAACCGGGAGTCCAGACATTAAATGGTCTGCAGGCAACAGCATACTGCCGGATCCGTTATATCGGGGATGACTTCCAGAGAGCACAGAGACAGCGTGATCTGATTACGGCCATGATGGAAAAGTGTAAGACAGCATCCTTTAACGAGCTTCGTCTTGCCGCCGAAGCGGTGGTTCCCTATATCAGCACCTCACTTGATATTAATGATATTCTTACCATGCTCAGCGTAGTAGGAGATTATCAGGTGACCGTCAGCGATGGCTTTCCGTTTGCGGGAATGCGTAACGGTGGAACCAAGGGTGGTGTCGGAGCATTCGTGGTACCGGTTGACCTTAAAACGAACGTGGTGAAGCTTCATGAACTGCTTTATGATCAGCAGGATTACGAGCCCTCGGAAGAGGTAAAAGCATACAGTAAAATCATTAAAGAAGATACCGATGCATATTTGAAATATTAATCTTGACAAGGAAACCTTCTATAAGTTATAATAGCATTCGGTGGTTGAAACACCGGATAAATAGGGGCATAGTTCAAAGGTAGAACAGCGGTCTCCAAAACCGTCGATGTGGGTTCGATTCCTACTGCCCCTGCTTTAAAACCCTGGTATTTACCAGGGTTTTTCTATTTCATGTCAACTTTCGTGTTAACTTTTATTGATTTCCACGAAATGAGAATTCGTCATTTCCGTAATTTTTTCTGAATATCATCCATACTTCCTCTGTATATTTTTTGACTACGCTTGTACTGTTTGCTTTGGATGAGAACGAGTTATATACAATATACTGCCAAGACACATGTATTTGATACTAAGGGTAACGAGTTAACCGATCAGGAAACGGTTTATTACACCAAAGAGGGGCAGGATTACCGGAAAGAGGCGGACTGTATTGGGTGCGCCTGCAAAGAAAAAAGAGTATAAAAGTAACCCATTCTGCTGTAATGGATATATCAAAGGATAAAAGGAATATTGAAGTGTACAAAATAGGTAAAATCGATAGAGAAATATATAAGTGTATAACTGAGGATATTAGAACGGATGAAGTCATAATAACCGACGAAAGAATAGAACACATTCGTGAACGTCGTGGAGATGAGTTTTATGCTAGATATAGCAGTCTGTTTGATGAAATTCTTCGAACTCCTGATTATATTTTTAGAGAGAAAAGAGAGCATACCGCATTAGTTTGTAAAAGAATTGTTGAGGATGAGAAGTATGTTAATCTTGTACTAAGGATTGCAATAGAAACGGACAATCCGGAGTATAAAAATTCAATTATTACAGCTATAGGCGAAAGCGAAAAACGATTTGCCCAACGCTTGAGAAATAATATAGTACTTTACAAAAATGAATGATGGTGTTACTATCAGCATATAATAATAGTGCTTTACCCGGATAGTTGTATGAGGTGGTAGATTTCGTAGCGACCACACGCCGATGGTACGACAGGGGAAACCCGAGAGATGCAGGAGCGGCTACGCCTGCCATATAATTATCCGGTTTGGCAATTAGAGTACTCTGATAACCACCTAATATTATGGTGGTTTTTTGTATTATATCATTGAAACAAAACATTATTTCATGGGCATTTCCAAGAGCTTTCCAGTTAATCAGAAAAGGTTGTTTCCTGATCTTCCAATAAGCAGAATATGCCATTATATGGCTGCCTGTTTATTCGAGGCAGTTTATGAACTTCCATTAAATCAGAGGTTTAATGTTAACCTCATCTGTTTATTATTTTCTTTCACAGTTATTTAGTAGAAGCAGCAGCCTCCCCGGTCGATTCACGCACCACAAATTGGGGGCGTAACAGGGTCATGCTGCAGGTGACATGCATGAGTAGATTGCACAGAGTAGAATAACTGCACTTGCCAAGATCAAGGCGGTTCTGGCGGATCGTGGTAAGGGGCGGCGTGGTTTTGGCAGAATCGGGCAGATCATCAAAACCGATGACGCTGATATCTTCCGGGATCCGGTATCCTGCCTTGAGGCACTCATGAATCACCTCGTAGGCAATGGGATCGTTGCCACAGAGGATAGCAGTAGCACCCAGTTCAAGTAATGCGGGAAGGTCTCCTGCAACACCACTTCCGTAGAAGGAGGTATGTACGATCAGGCGGTCATCAATCGGAAGGCCATGTGCTTTCATACTTAAATAAAAGGCCCGTTCCCGGTGCTCGGCAATCATGGAATACAAAGAACCGTTTAAAAAGGCAATTCTTGTATGATGAAGTGCTTTAAGATGTTCAATTGCGGTGTCAATTCCTTCAAAGCTGTCGGCACCTACATAAGCAATATTCGGATTCTTGGGAATATAATTATCAAAAAGGACTGTAGGGAAAGTGGTGGAGATAAGCTGATACATCCATTCATCCTGTAAGCCAAAGCCGACTAAAAATGCTCCGGAGTAACCATTTTTCAACATATAGGTGTCATATTTCTCTGTAGTCTGGAATTCGGGAGTGATGGGGATAATGTCAATGTCCCAGTTATCACGATAGGCAGCCTGTTTAAATCCAAGAATAATATCATAAGCAAAAGAATTCGGCATGTCATGCTGGGCGTGTTCTACGAAGATACAAAGTTTTTTATTGGATTCCTTACGCATACGCTTGGTGGTGTAGTGCATTTCCACGGCAGTATCGAGTACCAGCTGGCGAAGCTCTTCACTGATGTCGGCAGCACCGTTTAAGCCTTTGGAAACTGTACTTATGGATACACCAAGCTTTTCAGCAATATCACGGATGGTAGCCATAGAAGGCTCCTTTCATTGATTGAAATTTTATGTCATAATTATGTTATTAATTGTAACTATTCAGTACAGGTCGAAGCATTTACTGCAAAGACCGTAAGAAAATGATTCAGTAATGCAAAATCCCATCGGCGAAGCCGATTTGGAATGGATTTTGCATCGTAACTGTGAAGGTACTGAACAGTTACGATTAATTGTAACACTGGAATGTTAGAAAGTAAATAAAAAATCGTAAGGCCCTGCATTCATAAGCTACGCTTATTTCATGCAGGGCATGCGCCCTATAGGTCAACACAGAAAACATCCCCTTTGTAAGCAAGCTTCCACGGGGATGCTTCCTGCATTGACCTGCATGGCTTATTGCTGAAGCAAACAAAGACCCCCAAGATCTCTCTTGGGGGCCTTCGTTTGTGTAAAAGGGGAATTTTTCCGGAATTGCTAATTAGCCTTACCGACCTCTCGATCGGTACATTTGTAATTATATTGATATTTTCGTAAAATTTCTACAACTATATTGACTATATATGACAATATATTCGCTTGTTCCAAAAGAACTCCAAATCTTTTCGACAATCCTTTACCAACTATGTAAAATTATATTTGTTTTCCTCCTGATTTATGATAAGATGTAACTATTCAGAGCCATGCAAAGATTGTTAAATGTCCGTCGAATGCTTGCATTCGGATGGACATTTGACAATCTTTATATGGCGAAGTAACTACATGAGCAAAAGTTACTGCGAAGCAGAAACTTTGCGAATGGAGTTCTGAATAGTTACATCTTATTTTTTTCTTGGGGGAAGGTACAATCTATGGAGAATGAAAATGAATATCTTGAGGAGCTGATGAAGAAGTACCGTGATATCAGTCAGAGCCTTTTACGATACATTCCTTATTTTGAACAGAAGAAGGGGCAGAAGAATTACCAGATATATCAAGGCGAGCAGAATACAAATTCGGTAGCGATCCCTGTATATGAAAGCACACTGCTTTCCTTTGTGAAGGAGGTACAGCGGACAGGACTTGTAGACCGGAACTATGTATATGCATTATCAAGAAACGGAATCCGTACGCATGAGGATGAAATGAGAGCCTTAGACCGTGTGGAGTTTAAGGATATCGAACTCATTTATGCGATTATGGCGAAATATGTTCTCGGCGGCATGACGAAGGGGATGCTGTGGTCAGAAGCGGTGGAGAATGGCACGTTCTTAAAATGTCTTCAGAAGCTTAAGGAAGTATTAAATGTCTGGGATGCACCACTGGCATAAACATACGGGGGATATAGGGAATGAGTGATAAATCGGTTCAGAAGAAGAAACACATTCTGGATACGGCCAGAAAGGTTTTTCAGGAAAAGGGCTACAAGCAGGTGACGATGAAGGACATCGTGGATGCCTGTGAGATCAGCCGTGGCGGTTTATATCTTTATTTTTCAAGCACAGCAGAGATTTTTGAAGAGATCCTGCATCAGGAGGAAGAAGAATCCTTTGGAGAGGGAATTCCGGAGGATGCAACGGCTGCAGATGTACTGGCATTGTTCCTGAAAGAACAGAAAAGAGAGCTTTTGAGTAAAAAGAACTCACTGACCGTTGCCATTTATGAATACTATTTTGAAAATAAAACAGCCCCGAAGCAGAATTATATTAAAAAGCAGTTTGATATTGCTTTGTTTATTTTAGAAAAGCTGATCATAGAAGGTGTGGAAAATGGGGAATTCTATTGTGAAGATCCCCACGGAGCAGCCAGCAATATGATGTATGTTTTAGAGGGTCTTAAGGCAGCGGCTAAAACACGGGGAATTACCGAAGCGGCCGTTGACCGGGAGATTATGTATATGATGAGCGGACTCATCGCAGAGGAATAGTTACCAAAGTTTTTATTATTATATATGGAGGATGAAAAATTTTCATGGGTAATGTAAAGCGCGTCTATGTGGAAAAGAAAGCACCATTTGCTGTCAAGGCAAAAGAATTACAGGAGGAGATTGGAAATTATCTGGATATTAAGAGTGTGACCGGGGTTCGGATCTTTATTCGTTATGATGTAGAGAACCTTTCGGATACTGTCTTTGAACAGGCACTTTCCTGTGTGTTCTCAGAGCCGCCGGTAGATGATTACTACCTCGAAACCATTGAGATTCCGGCTGGAAACAGAGTGTTCAGCGTAGAGTTTCTTCCGGGACAGTTCGACCAGAGAGCGGATTCTGCCGTACAATGTATCCGTTTCCTCAAGGAGGATGAGGAACCTGTGATCCGTACCGCAGTCACTTATATGATTGCAGGAGATCTTACGGATCAGGAATTTGCCCGCATCCGTTCTTACTGTATTAACCCTGTCGATTCCAGAGAAGTATCCATGGAAAAGCCGGATACCCTGATTACACGGTATGAAGAGCCTGCTGATGTGGCGGTTTTTGATGGCTTTACTGCCATGGGAGAAGAGGAACTGCGTAAGCTTTATGAGAGTCTTTCTCTTGCAATGACATTTAAAGATTTCCAGCATATTCAGCATTATTTTGCTGAAGATGAAAAGAGAGATCCGTCTATGACAGAGATCCGTGTACTGGATACCTACTGGTCGGATCATTGCCGTCATACCACGTTTTCCACAGAGTTAAAGAACGTTTCTTTCAAGGACGGATATTATCGGGCTCCGTTAGAAACGACATATGAAAGCTATTTAGATACGAGAGAAGAAATTTTTGCAGGACGTAAGGATAAATTCGTCTGTCTGATGGACTTAGCTCTTATGGCCATGCGTAAGCTGAAAAAGGATGGCAGATTACAGGATATGGAAGAATCCGATGAGATCAATGCATGTTCTGTTGTAGTACCGGTTGAGATGGACTATGGCGATGGACCGGTAACGGAAGAGTGGCTGGTATTTTTCAAAAATGAAACCCACAATCATCCCACAGAAATTGAACCGTTTGGTGGTGCTGCAACCTGTCTTGGAGGAGCAATCCGTGATCCGTTATCCGGTCGTGGCTACGTTTATCAGGCAATGCGTATTACCGGAGCAGCAGATCCGACTGTACCGGTAGCAGATACCTTAAAGGGTAAGCTTCCCCAGAAGAAGCTCGTCCGTGGTGCAGCGAGCGGTTATTCCTCCTATGGTAACCAGATTGGTCTGGCTACCGGTTATGTAAAAGAATTATATCATCCGGATTATGTGGCAAAAAGAATGGAAATCGGTGCCGTTATGGGAGCCGCTCCACGTAAGAATGTGATCCGTGAAAATTCTGATCCGGGCGATATCATCATTCTGTTAGGTGGAAGAACCGGACGTGATGGCTGTGGCGGTGCAACAGGATCCTCTAAGGTACATACCGAAAGCTCCATTGAAACCTGTGGAGCAGAGGTACAGAAGGGTAATGCACCAACCGAAAGAAAGATTCAGAGATTATTCCGCCGCGGAGAAGTCAGCAGACTGATTAAGAAGTGTAACGATTTTGGTGCCGGCGGTGTTTCCGTGGCAATCGGAGAGCTTGCCGATGGACTTACCGTAGACCTTGATAAGGTTCCGAAGAAATATGCGGGACTGGATGGAACAGAACTTGCCATTTCCGAGTCTCAGGAGCGTATGGCAGTGGTTGTGGATCCGAAGGATGTGGATCAGTTCCTTGCTTATGCGGCAGAGGAAAACCTCGAAGCTGTTCCGGTAGCAGTAGTTACCGAGGATCCGAGACTCATATTAAAATGGCGTGGAAAGGAAATCGTAAATTTAAAGAGAGCCTTCCTTGATACCAACGGTGCCCATCAGGAAACCAGTGTAGAAGTGGATATCCCTTCCGAAGAAGATAATTATTTTAAGAAGATTGCAATTCCGGCTGTAGAAGAAGCCTTAGAGAAAGAGGATGTAAAGGACGCTTACCTGAAGACCCTGAATGATCTGAATGTCTGCTCCCAGAAGGGACTTGTGGAAATGTTCGATTCCTCTATTGGTGCAGGTTCCGTGCTGATGCCTTATGGTGGTAAATATCAGTTGACCGAAACCCAGAGCATGGTTGCGAAGCTTCCGGTATTAAAAGGAAAGACTGATACCGTAACCATGATGAGTTATGGATTTGATCCGTACTTATCCTCCTGGAGCCCGTATCATGGAGCTGTTTATGCAGTGACGGAATCTCTTGCGAAAATTGTAGCAGGCGGTGGTGATTTCCATAAGGTACGCTTTACCTTCCAGGAATACTTCCGTAGAATGACCTCCGATCCGGAACGCTGGAGCCAGCCTTTTGCAGCATTGCTTGGCGCATACGATGCACAGCTTGGATTCGGACTTCCGTCCATTGGCGGTAAAGACAGTATGTCCGGTACGTTCAATGAAATTGATGTACCGCCAACCCTTGTTTCCTTTGCAGTCGATGTAGCGGAAGGAAAGCATATGATAACACCGGAGCTTAAGGAAGCAGGAGATAAACTGGTTCAGTTCTGGTTTGACCGTGACGAATATGATATTCCGATTTATGATCATGCCATGAGGACCTTCGCTTTTATTTCCCGGTTGATCTGGGATGGTAAGGTAAAAGCCGCTTATGTGTTGGATGCCAAGGGTCTTGCCGCAGGCGTTTCCAAGATGGCATTTGGTAATCAGTCAGGTGTGGCATTTGCAGATAACCTGAAGGAGAGAGAGCTGTTTGAAAACAGTCTGGGTGATCTGGTGATTGAAATGAATGCCGAAGATGCAGAGAAGTTAAAGGAGCTTTGCGACAGCCAGGAAGAGACTGAGGATCTGAATTTCCGTATTGTGGCAACGGTGACAAAAGAGCCTGTATTTACCTATGGCGATATGAAGATTACCATGGAAGAAGCACTGGATGCATGGGAATCAAAGCTTGAAAAGGTATTTCCGACCAGGGCATACAAGGGAAAAGAAGAAGTGGAATCCCCGATTTATCGTGCAGATTCTGTTTATGTATGTAAGAATAAGGTGGCTCGTCCTACCGTATTTATTCCGGTATTCCCCGGAACGAACTGTGAATATGACAGCGCGAAGGCATTTAAGCGTGCCGGTGCGGACGTTATTACCAGAGTGTTTAAAAACCAGTCCGCACAGGACATCCGTGATTCGGTAGAGGCTTATGAAAAGGATATTGCAAAAGCACAGATCATTATGTTCCCCGGTGGTTTCTCCGCAGGTGATGAACCAGATGGAAGTGCGAAGTTCTTTGCAACCGCATTCCGGAATGAGAAGATGAAGGAAGCCGTCCAGAAGCTTCTTAATGAAAGAGACGGTCTGGCACTTGGTATCTGTAACGGATTCCAGGCACTCATTAAATTAGGTCTGGTTCCTTATGGTGAGATCTGCGGACAGACGGCAGATTCTCCGACACTGACCTTTAATACCATTAACCGTCATATCTCCAGAATGGCGTATATGAAGGTCGTTTCCAACAAGTCACCCTGGTTGCAGGAAGCAGAACTCGGAGCAACCTATTGCTGTCCGGCTTCCCATGGAGAAGGACGTTTCGTAGCACCGAAGGAATGGATTGACAGGCTGTTTGCAAACGGTCAGGTTGCAACCCAGTACTGTGATCCCGATGGAAGGGTTTCCATGGATGAAGAGTGGAACATCAATGGATCCTATGCATCCATTGAAGGCATTACCTCTCCGGATGGCAGATGCTTTGGTAAGATGGTTCATGCAGAGCGCCGTGATAAGGGCGTTGCAGTAAATATTTACGGCGAACAGGATATGATGATTTTTGAATCCGGAGTTGCTTATTTTAAGTAGGATCAGGCTCCTCATTTGAAGCAAAACTTCAAATGAGCCTGTGAATCGTTACCGGAATGAGGTTCTGGAGAATAGTAACAGAGGCATATAGTAACAGTTCAGCCATGCCCATTCATAAGCTGCCGGATTGTACAGATTGGCTGACAAATATACGTGCTTTCCTGAAGTGGCTTTTAGTACTACATATGATTGAATATATTACCATATTGTAGTATAATGGAGAAAAATGGATAAGAGAGGTTAATAACATGAGTGATTATGTATTAAGCTGCTGTTCTACGGCGGATTTATCAAAAGAGCATATGGAACAGAGAGACATCCGTTACATCTGTTTTCACTATGAACTGGATGGAAAGCAATATGCAGATGACCTGGGACAGTCCATGAATTTCGAAGACTTTTATAAAGCCATGGAAAATGGAGCAGATACCAGAACTTCTCAGGTAAATGCGGAAGAATATGAACAGTATTTTGAGACTATTTTAAAGGAAGGAAAGGATATTATTCATCTTACGCTATCCTCCGGAATTTCCGGAAGCGTGAACTCTGCGATGGTTGCAAAGCAGAACCTTGAAGAGAAATATCCGGATCGTAAGCTTTATATAGTAGACTCTTTGGGAGCTTCTTCCGGTTATGGTCTGATTATGGATACTTTGGCAGATATGAGAGATGCAGGGAAGAATATTGATGAGCTTCATGAGTGGGCAGAGGCCAATAAGTTAAGAATGCATCACTGGTTTTTCTCTACCGATTTAACCTTCTATATCAAGGGAGGACGTGTTACCAAGACAGCAGGCTTCATTGGTGGATTGCTGAATATCTGTCCATTACTGAATATGGATAATTTGGGAAGACTGATTCCCAGATACAAGATCCGTACGAAGAAAAAGGTTATTCAGGCAATTGTAGATAAGATGATCGAGAACGCAGAGGGAGGCACTGCTTACGATGGCAAGTGCTATATTTCCCAGTCCGCATGCTATGAGGATGCAAGAGCAGTTGCAGATCTCGTTGAAAAGAACTTCCCGAACTTAAAAGAACCGGTACAGATCAACTGGATCGGAACGACCATCGGAAGCCATACAGGCCCTGGTACGGTAGCATTATTCTTCTGGGGCAGGGAACGCGTGGATTGAGAACAGAATTATGCATAGAGCATAGAGAAGAAACGCATTAACAGGCAGTATTAAAAAGTAATAAGAAATAGAGAAAAGCAGAAATTGGAAGCGAAAGTTTCCGGTTTCTGCTTTTCCTGAGTCATGTAGAGCACTTAGAGAAGACGATCCGAAGGAGAAGTCTGAGCTTAGTGCTCTTTCTTCTGGCCGTGGTGCAGATCTGCAATTGTATCCTTCCGGGTTATCTTTCCATACAGCCAGATGTAAACCCACAGAAGAATTGGCAGAACAATTGTGGCCACGATACAGGATGCAAACAACTGGTCAGAGCCTTCAAAATCAAGTAATGACACGACTAAAGTGGCAACATAAAGCAGTACAAGTAAGATCACACAGATCAGTGCGGCAATTCGTTTTCCTTTTTGTTTCATGATGGACTCCTTTGTGGTTTTATGATAGACTTAACGCATAGATAGGAATGCATTTGCTATTTATATGAAATGGAACTGTTTAGCACCCCATTCGCAAAACCGCTGTTTCACAGTTTATGTTTTGCGAATGTAGTTACTTCGCCATATAAATTATGGCATATGTCCGCTTGAATGCAAGCATTCATCGTCCATACTGCCATAATTTGCATGGCTCTGAATAGTTACATTATATCATAAATATGCAGATAAGAGAATATAAACAGCGTAGGAGATGCAGATGAAAACAAAATTATTAAATGGTACATGGAATTTAAAGATTCTGGGAAAGGATGCAGGACTTACCGGAGAAGCGGGGCTGCCGGCAGAGGTTCCGGGATCAGTTTATGCGACCCTTCTTACCGAAGGGAAAATCGAGGATCCGTATTATCGTGACAATGAATTAAAGACGCTTCCCATTATGGATAATGATTTCTGTTATACGACCCGGTTTGAGGTGGAGCCGGAGTGGTTTTCCATGGATGGACTGTTCTTAAGGTTTGATGGAATTGATACACTTGCGGATATTTATGTAAACCGTCAATTACTTGGCAGTGCTTATAACATGCACCGCAGCTGGGAGTATGATCTTCTGGATGGAGACCTTTTAAAGGAGGGGACGAATGAATTACAGGTTATTCTTCACTCCCCGACACAATATATTAAAGAAGAGAATGCAAAGGTGTATACCGGTGGTTCGCATGAGGCAATGGAGGGATTTCCTCATCTTCGTAAGGCACACTGCATGTTCGGCTGGGACTGGGGGCCGCGTGTTCCGGACGCAGGAATTTACCGTGAGGTATCGTTAGTCGGCGTGGAAAAGAGCCGTATTGAATCGGTTTACATAACACAAATCCATGAAGAAGGTTCTGTAACACTGGATTTTGACATTGCCGTAGAGACCTTTACCGATCAGCCGGAGGGAACCCTTGCCATTCAGGTAACTTCTCCCGATGGAAAAACGTATACGTATGAGGAACGCGGCGAAGGAGCAGAAGAACAGTTCCGCATCGCCATCACGGATCCGAAGCTCTGGTGGCCGCATGGCTATGGAGATCAACCACTTTATCAGGTAGAGGTAAGCCTGCTTTCCGAGGATGGGAAGGTACTGGATTCCTGGAAACGCAGAATCGGTCTGCGTACGATTACAGTAAATACGGATCAAGATGAATGGGGTAATTGCTTTGCCCACGAAGTAAACGGTGTGAAGATTTTTGCCATGGGTGCGGATTATATTCCGGAGGACAATCTGTTATCCAGAGTGACGAAGGAGAGAACCGGGAAGCTGTTAAGGGATGCGGTATGGGCGAACCACAACTGTATCCGCGTCTGGGGCGGCGGTTATTATCCGGAGGACTTCTTCTTTGATCTGTGTGATGAACTGGGACTGCTTGTATGGCAGGATTTCATGTATGCCTGTGCATCGTATGAACTGGATGACGAATTTGAGCGCAATATCATCGCAGAGACCATTGAGAATGTCCGCAGAATCCGTCATCATGCGTGTCTTGCCCTGTGGTGTGGTAACAATGAGATGGAAACCCAGACACTGGATGGCATCTGGCTTACAACAGCAAAACAGAAAGCAGACTATACGAAGATTTATGAATATATTATACCGAAGATCTGTAAGGCAGAGGATCCCGCGACCTTTTACTGGCCGTCTTCTCCGTCCTCAGGCGGAAGCTATGATAATCCGTGGGATGAGGCAAGAGGAGATGCCCATTACTGGGACGTATGGCATGGAGAGAAGCCGTTTACCGATTACAGAAAGTACCATTTCCGTTATCTTTCCGAGTTCGGCTTCCAGTCCTTCCCGAGCCTTAAGACGGTGGAGAGCTTTACCCTTCCGGAAGAGCGGAATATTTTCTCCAGAGTGATGGAGATGCATCAGAGAAATACGGCTGCAAATGGTAAGATCCTGAAATACCTTTCTGCAACGTATCTTTACCCGAAGGATTTTGCCCATCTGTTATATGCATCCCAGCTTTTACAGGCGGATGCGATCCGTTATGGCGTGGAGCATTTCCGTAGATATCGTGGAAGATGCATGGGAGCTGTCGTATGGCAGTTAAATGATATCTGGCCGGTAGCATCCTGGGCAAGCATTGATTACTATGGCAGATGGAAAGCCCTTCACTATGCAGAACGTAAGATGTTTGCACCGGTAATGATTTCCTGTGAGGAGACCGGCGAACTGAGTGAACGTCCATATTGTATTGCAGAGCCAAAGCCGATTGAGAAGAGTGGTACCCTTCATGTGGCAAATGAAACCTTTGAAGCGGTTACCGGTATTGTGAGATGGTCGCTGCGGGATTCAGAAAGTAAGGTACTTGAAAGCGGAGAAGAGACCGTGACGGTACCGGCATTGGATGGCGTATGGCTTGAAAAGAAGGACTTCAGCTCTTATGATGAAAGAGAAATCCACATGACCTACAGCTTTATCGTGGATGGAAAGGCGGTATCTGAAAACACCTGTCTGTTTACGGCACCGAAGCATTATTACTTCAAGAACCCGAATCTTAGCCTAAAGCAGGAGGGCAGCAGGATCACTGTAACAGCCGATGCTTATGCAAAGAATGTAGAGCTGTATGACGAGAGCGGCGATGTCCGTTTCTCTGATAATTATTTTGATATGGATGCCGGTGAATATACGGTAGAGATCATCGAAGGTACACCTGAAAACCTGAAATGCAGAAGTGTATTTGACATTGCATAAGGGAAAAGGCACCATTTCTTTTCCCCGGTAATAACATAAGAGTAAATCAAAAGGGAGATTGGTATGTCTGAAATGATTGTATTGCTGGTTCCACTGCTTGGCACGACGCTCGGCGCAGCAATGGTATTCCTGATGCGCAACGAGATGAATGCCCGGCTGGAAAAAGCGTTGCTTGGATTTGCGGCAGGAGTGATGATTGCCGCATCTGTCTGGTCACTCTTAATTCCGTCCATTGATATGGCAGCGGAACAGGGAGTGATCCCGTGGGTTCCTGCACTGGTTGGTTTCTTGCTTGGAATCGTATTTTTACTGCTGATTGATACACTGACTCCTCACCTGCATCTTGCAAGTGACAAGCCGGAAGGGGTGAAAAGCGGATTCTCGAAAACAACCATGATGCTGCTTGCCGTCACGATTCATAATATTCCGGAGGGAATGGCGGTAGGTGTGGCCTTTGCAGGAGCCGTGATGGGTAATACCGGAATCACGATGGCAGGGGCGCTTGCACTCGCGGTTGGTATTGCTATTCAGAATTTCCCGGAGGGAGCCATTATTTCCATGCCTTTAAGAGGAGAAGGCATGAGCAGGACGAAGGCCTTCGTCTGTGGTGTGTTATCCGGGATTGTAGAACCCATTGGCGCACTCCTTACCATTTGGTTAACCTCAAGTATCCGTCCCGCGCTTCCATATTTTCTGTCCTTTGCGGCAGGAGCCATGATTTATGTTGTGGTCGAGGAGCTGATTCCGGAATCGCAGAATGGGGAACACACCAATATTGGAACCATTGGTGTGGCGGTTGGATTTGCGCTGATGATGGTACTGGATGTGGCATTAGGCTGAATGGTTAAAGAAATTGTAATTCGAAGGCAGGCTCTCCTTGACATTATTGAGAAAAAAGTTATAATAATGGTTAGATAAAGCTAACAAAGTAAGGCGCATACCTTGTGTGCGCCTTACTTAAAAATCCGATGTTAGCAACAACTAACATCGGATAATCAGTGCTAACTAAAGCGACGGACTAAAAGAGGAACTTATCCATAGAAACAGAGATAAGCCGGAACTCAATAGAGGAAAGGTGACAAATGAATATAGTATATGAACATGAAACAGGGAACAGATCCTATAACAGGAAGGGAACAGATCATACGGAAGAAAGGTTTCAGAATAACAACATGCAGAAGGAAATGATTGTCCGGCAGATGCGGGAGCGGGGATGCCGGATCACAAAGGCAAGACTGACTTTGCTGGATGTGATTTTAGGGCAGGACTGCAGCAGCTGCAAGGAGATCTATTATATCGCGTCCCAGATGATTCCGGGGATCGGTATTGCAACGGTCTATCGGATGATGAATCTGTTAGAGGAGATCGGAGCCATTAACCGCAGTAATTCCTATAAGATTTCCTATTGTGAGCATTGCAGCGGGAATGGCATGGATATGGATTATCATGATATTATTGAATGCATTGCTAGCGCATTGGACGCCAAGGACAGCTATACCGCCGGTCACTCCCAGAGGGTGAGCGATATGGCATATGATATTTGTCAATTGATCGGATTGTCAAAGGAGGATACCGAGAGGATCCATATTGCGGCGCATCTTCACGACATTGGAAAGATCGGGATACCGGACAGTGTTTTAAAAAAGCCGGAAAAGCTCAATGACGAGGAATGGGAGCAGATGAAACAGCACCCACAGATCGGGGCAAATATTTTAAGCAAATCCCACCGGTTAGTGGAGCTTAAAGAAATTGTGCTGCATCATCATGAGCGGTACGATGGCAAGGGCTATCCATCCGGGCTTAAGGCAGAAGAGATTCCGGTCGGAGCACGGATTATAGCGATCTGTGATTCCATCGATGCCATGACCAGTACAAGACATTACCGCAATGCCATGACGCTTTCCCAGTGCTATGTGGAAATCGAGCGGAATCTGGGGAAGATGTATGATCCCATTATTGGAATGTATGTATTGGAGCATTGGGAGGAGATTACGAGACACATTGCGGAACAATAAGGAGGACATTCGCCAGGCTTGGAATTGAGGATCGTATTTATAGAGAGCACCTGTCATATCAACCGATGTGACAGGCGTTTTTGCTGCCGGATAAGATATATGAGAAAAGGAACCGAGGCCCATGGGAGATATTCCCTGCGGTTGACTTCCAATAGAAAATACGGTATTTTTTGAAGTGTGCTTATGGAAAGCGGGCAGAACTTTCGTGAGAGATCTATGGTGTGGTCATGAATCATAGAATCTGAAGACATTTCAGTATATTATGGGAGATTTTATCATGCAGCTGCATACGTTACATACAAGTGAAAAGGGTCCGGTGATTCTCTGGGGGATGTATGAGTTCCGGGAGAGGGAGCTTCTGAATACCTATGAGACGATCAAGCGTCTGACCGGGGATTGCGATTACACCTTGATTGCCTTTGAAGTGACGGACTGGAACTGTGAGTTTTCCCCATGGAAAAGTGAGGAAGTGGATGCATCCTTTGGAGGAGAAGCGTCCCATACTCTTGCAGTTCTTCGAAATGAGTATCTGCCGCAGATCAAAGAGCAATATGGGAAGGAACGCAGCATCTATCTGATGGGCTATTCACTGGCTGGTCTGTTCGCACTGTGGGCAATGTGCGAGACGGATGTGTTCGCAGGGGCAGGGAGTTGTTCCGGATCGCTGTGGTATCCGCAGTTCGTACCCTATCTAACAGTGCATTTGAATGAAATTTCCGGTAAGAGGATCTATATTAGTCTTGGAGGGAAAGAAGCGAATACGAAAGACCAACTTATGTCAACCATTGCAGACCGCACCAGAGAAACAGTAGAAGTGCTAAAGAAATGCTGTGAGGTGAAATATGAACTGAATCCCGGAGGACATTTTGCAGATCCGGGGAAGCGGCTGGCAAAGGCTGTACGGTTTATAACAGGAGAGACAAGATGAGCAGGACAGGTGCAAAGATACTGTTAACAACGGTTTTTATAGCAAGAGGAACGTCCTTTCTTTTTTCTAAAATATTGATGGAATCCATGTCACCGATGAGCATTCTGGCGATCCGGTTTATTCTGGCATTTCTGGTTCTGGCGGTGATTTTCTTTAAAAAGCTGAAGGAATGCAGTACGGAGAGCTTAAAGGGCGGGCTGATCTTAGGCGTTCTGTATACGGTCTGTATGATTTTTGAAATGTATGGACTGAGACAGATTGATTCCGGAGTCAGTGCCTTGATTGAAAATATGGCGATTGTTATGGTGCCGGTTTATGCGGCGGTGCTGACGAAAGCTTTGCCACGGAAGAAAACCATGCTTTGTGCGGTACTGGCAGTGAGCGGTGTGGGATTCCTGTCTCTTACACAAAGCAGTAACCCGGGAGGCGGAATTGGCATTGCGTTAATGATCTGTGCGGCGCTTACCTATGCAGCATGCATTATGGCAACGGAACGTGTGACACAGAATGCGGATCCGGTTACGGTCGGTATGCTGCAGCTCGGTGTGATGGGTGTACTGTGCCTGATCGCATCGCTGTTTACCGGAAGCTTTGGTGTGCCACAGACCGGAAAGCAGTGGCTGATGCTGCTGTTTCTTGTATTGCTGTGCAGCTGCTTTGGATTTACGTTTCAACCGGTCGGACAGAAATATCTTCCGGCAGAAACTGCAGCAGTATTTACGGTGGTGAATCCTCTGACCGCCAGTGTGATGGGCGTAGTCCTTGCAGGTGAGGGCATGACGGTGTTAAAATTGATTGGGTATGTTCTGATTCTGACAGCGCTTGTGATTTATAATGTAGCAGGGACAGCAAAAAACAGTAACATATGCAGTTCCTATGACAAGGAAGAGCCCTGATTTTATCATCTTGGCCATAATGAAAAGAGGACTCTTCTTTATTTTTTACTCGTTACTCATATAATTTCACAGACTTCAAAAACACTTCATCTCTGGCAGCCGTGATGCGGAAGCTTTCTACACGCTGCCCCTTCGCAATATCCTCCTGTACAACAATATATTTGATGATTTGAACCGGATGCGGATTTCTTTTCCGATGGGAAGAAATGTTCCTATTCCGAATAATCATCATTATCGTACAATAAATTTGTATACGCAACAGCTGTCTTTGTGATAAAATTTAATCACTAAGATTTAAAAGGAAAAGACGTGTATTGTAACCGTGAGGCGAGAAGCTGCCGGACAGTTACACACAAAGGAGAAATGAAAATGACACTGAAGGAACTACAGATTGGAAAAAGCGCGGTAATTACAAAGGTTGGCGGTGAAGGGGCTTTACGTCAGCACTTTCTTGATATGGGAATGATTCCGGGGGCAGAGGTGACGGTAGTAAAGCTTGCTCCGATGGGGGATCCGATGGAGGTACAGATTCATGGCTATGAACTGACGCTCCGGCTTGCGGAAGCAAAAGAAATTGAGATTGAACAGATCCAGAAAAGAACCAGAGATCATCGGGGAATTGAACAGAGTAAGAATACCGATCATCCTGGACTCGGTGAGAGTGGAAAATATCATTCCAGGGATCATGAGAATCCGGTTCCGGAAGGGACGATACTGACCTATGCACTCGTCGGTAACCAGAATTGCGGAAAGACGACTTTGTTTAATCAACTGACAGGAGCAAGACAGCATGTCGGCAATTTCCCGGGTGTTACCGTTGACCGGAAAGATGGTGTGATCCGGGGATATGAGAATACGGAGGTGACGGATCTTCCGGGAATATATTCGATGTCTCCCTATAGCAGTGAGGAGATTGTTTCGAGGAATTTTGTGCTGAATGAAAAGCCGCGTGCTATCATCAATATTGTAGATGCGACCAATATTGAACGGAATCTGTATCTTACCATGCAGCTTTTGGAGATGGATATTCCGATGGTTGTTGCTCTTAACATGATGGATGAAGTGGTTGGCAATCAGGGAGCTGTTGATGTGAATACCATGGAGGCAATGCTCGGAGTGCCGGTGATTCCGATTTCAGCGGCGAAAAATGAGGGAGTGGACGAGCTGATCCGGCATGCGATCCATATTGCAAAGTATCAGGAATGTCCGGTGAAACAGGATTTTTGTGACAAAGAGGATCATAACGGAGCGGTGCATCGCTGCATTCATGCCGTGGTTCATCTCATTGAGGATCATGCAGAGGAGGCGGGAATTCCGGTCCGGTTTGCGGCAACGAAGGTTATTGAAGGTGATCACCTGATTCTTAACCAGCTTAAGCTGGATGAAAATGAAACGGAAATGCTGGAGCATATTGTCAGTCAGATGGAAAAGGAACGTGGACTTGACCGCAGCGCTGCAATTGCGGATATGAGATTTGATTTTATTGAGAGGCTTTGCGAGCAGACGGTCGTAAAGCCCAAGGAGAGCAGGGAGCGTGTCCGCAGTGAGAAGATTGACCGGGTTCTCACCGGTAAATATACTGCCATTCCCTGTTTTATCGGTATTATGGTGCTTGTATTTTACCTGACCTTTAACGTGATCGGAGCATGGCTTCAGGGGCTGCTGGAATGGGGCATTGATAAGCTCTCTGTGATTGTGGATGCAGCACTTACCGCCATGAATGTCAATGCGGCAATTCACAGTCTGGTGATTGATGGAATTTTTACCGGTGTAGGAAGTGTTTTAAGCTTTCTTCCGATTATCGTCACATTGTTTTTCTTCCTGTCGCTGATGGAGGACAGCGGCTATATCGCGCGGGTGGCATTTGTCATGGATAAGCTGCTGCGTAAGATCGGACTGTCGGGAAGAAGTATCGTACCGATGCTGATTGGATTTGGCTGTACGGTTCCGGCGGTTATGGCAACGAGAACCCTGACCAGTGAACGTGACAGGAAGATGACGATTCTACTGACCCCCTTTATGAGTTGTACGGCGAAGCTCCCGATTTATGCGTTTTTTGTAAGTGTCTTTTTCCCAAAGTATGGAGGACTGGTGATGTCCGGGCTGTATGTACTTGGAATTCTAATCGGAATTCTGATTGCTTTCTTATATAAGGGAACCCTGTTTCAGGGAAAGCCGGTTCCGTTTGTCATGGAACTGCCCAATTACCGTATGCCGGGCGTTAAGAATGTCGCGCAGCTTCTCTGGGAAAAGGCAAAGGACTTCCTGCAGAAGGCATTTTCGGTAATTCTGATTGCAACGATTGTGGTATGGTTTCTGCAGAGCTTTGATCTGCATTTTAATATGGTCACCGATTCCGCAGACAGTATGCTCGCAAAGGTGGCCGGTCTGCTGACCCCGCTGTTTGCTCCTTTAGGACTTGGAGACTGGAGAATCTGCACATCCCTGCTGAGTGGATTTATGGCAAAGGAAAGTGTGGTTTCCACACTGGAGGTATTGTTTGGAGGAGATATAGGAACGGTTCTCACCACCTCCTCGGCAGCAGCACTTCTGGTTTTCAGTCTGCTTTATACTCCTTGTGTGGCCGCCATTGCTTCCATTAAGAGGGAGCTTGGTAGTAAATGGGCGGTAATTGTGGTAATATGGCAGTGCGTGATTGCGTGGGCTGCGGCGTTTATCACACATCTCCTGATTCATTAGATGGAAAAGGCATCTGTGTGTGAGCATGCAGATTGTCATGAAAGGAGAGGAACGTATGAACATTTGGGATATCGTAATCGGATTGCTGCTGGTGGGAATTGTAGCAGGAGCTGTTTACGGCTGTATGCGTCGTAAGAAAAAGGGCTGTTGTAGTGGCGGAAGCTGTTGCAGCTGCCACAAAAAGGAATTCAGATAACATTTGTGGCGGAGGAGAAAGAGTATGGTTTGTGACAAGGATCAGAACCGGGGTTCATTTTGTGAGGACTGGGAGTTTTATAAGGCTCCGTTTGGCAGTGAAAGAAGGGTGGCTTACATCGTTTATCCGAAAAATGCCGATTCCTATGAAGAAAGAACATTTGCATTGCAGGATATTACCGGTAAACAGAAGGTATCCTTTGCATTCCTGCCCGGAAACAATTTTGACTTTTCTTATTTCCGGTTTGAAAAGTAGGCGAAGGAGAGACAAATGATTACAACAGTTTTATGGGATGTGGATGGAACCCTGTTGGATTTTCTGGCAGCAGAAAAGGCAGCTATCCAAAGCTTATTTGAGGAATATCATCTGGGAGAATGCACGGATGAGAAGATTGCACGGTATTCGAAGATCAACCGGACTTACTGGGAGAGGTTAGAGCGTGGAGAACTTACGAAACCGGAGATTCTGGATCGCAGATTCCGGGATTTCTTCGCAAGTGAAGGAATTGATCCGGGTCTTGCAGAAGAATTCAATGAGAAATATCAGGTGCGCCTGGGAGATACGATTGTGTATTGCGATGACAGCCTCAATATTGTGAAATCCCTGCAGGGCAGAGTGAAACAATATGTGGTGTCGAATGGAACGGTTGTGGCGCAGACGAAAAAGCTTCGTCTTTCCGGGATCGGAGAATTCATGGATGGCGTTTTTCTGTCGGAGGATTTAAAGGCAGAAAAGCCAGGTCAGGAATTCTTTACCCAGGTATTTCATGCCATCGGTCCGGTGAAAAAAGAAGAAGTGCTGATTGTAGGAGATTCCCTTACCAGTGATATCCGGGGAGGAAACCATGCCGGAATCCGTACCTGCTGGTATCATCCGGAAGGACGGGATGATACCATGATACAGGAAGCCGGAGTGCAGGTGGATGAGGTGATTACCGACCTGCATGAGGTGTACGGAATTTTAGAAAAGTTATAAAATTATAGTATCTATTCAGCCAGAATGAGTGCTTCCGCCAGTCTGGCGGCTTTCATCAGATCCGAAACACTGGTATATTCCTTGCAGGAATGGCAGTCGTTCATTCCACAGGCAACCACAAGGCCTGTGATACCGTGATGGAAGAAGTGATTGTTGTCACTGCCGCCGTAAGTACTGATCAGATTCGGTTCAAGGTGAAGGGAATCGCAGGCTGCGGTAAACCGGCTGACTGCCTGGGAAGAGGGATCCACCAGGTAAGCCAGACAAAGGGTTTCGGTTTTGAAATCAATAGAGGCACCTGCAAGGAGCGCGGCTTCTTCGCAGGTTTCTTTGATTTCATCGAGCTTACGCAGTGCACTTTCGTTATGGAAGCTGCGAACCTCTCCGGTTACGATGCAGGTTTCCGGAACAACATTGGTCGCAGAGCCTCCCTGTATGGTGCCGACATTCACGGTCGTGTCTCCGATCCGGCCACAGGAGATCGCATCAATGGCATGTGCAGCAGCTTTGATGGCGTGGATTCCGTTTTCAGGAGAAAAGGCAGCATGGGCTGCTCTCCCATGGAAAACGGCTTCAAAAGAAAGAATTGCAGGCGCCTGACAGGCAGCACCGCCGATCGGGCCTGTCAGATCAAAGACATAGGCTTCCTTTGATTTTAATCTTGAAAAATCAAACTGCTGGATGCCTTCACAATAGGTTTCTTCGGAAACATCAAATACAATTTCTACAGGCCGGTGTGCGCCGCCGTCTTCTTTTATGGAAGTAATGGCTTCTAAAATGGCACAGATTCCGGCGAGGTCATCGGCACCTAGAACGGTCGTTCCGTCCGAAGTGATCGTACCATCGGGATGAAAGACGCAGCTTTTCTTTTTGGCAGGCTCTACCGAATCCATATGAGCGGATAAAAGGATCGGGGGGAGCGCCTTTTCTCCTTCAACATAAGCATAGAGATTACCACAGTTTCCGTTAATTTTGGATGCCGCATCATCTTCCTCAAAAGGGATGGACAGTGTTGTGAGTGCCTTTTTCAGATAATCGCACATGGCAGCTTCTTCTTTGGAGGAATTGGGAATGGAAACTAATTCTTTAAAACGATGGATGAAACGCTCCTGATTAATCATAATGGTCTCCTTATCGGGTAAATATATTTACCTATTCAAATGATGGGTAATATGTCATATTCTTATTTATAAAGGAAAAATGAGAGAAAGTCAATGCTTTGAGTACAATCCGGCAGCTTATGAATGGGCAGGGCTGAACTATTGACTTTTATGGTAAGAGTGGTTTCAGGCAGGCCAGTGAGTTTGGCATCCGTTATCATGGCCTGCCCGAGGGAGAAGATGCGTCCTTCTTCCTGTGCAGGGAACTGATACCGGGGTATTTTAAAGGAATTACAGGAGAGTATGCAACTCCGGAAGGCTATCTGGTTGATGAACAGGAAGCGGAAGAGTTTGATAAGCAGTTTCCATATAAAGAGAAAAAGAAGCTGCCGGGACAGATTTTTGGAATATATGGGAAACACCTAAATGACTGAGGAAAAATAAAGGTGAAAAACAGGAGAAAGTGAAAAATATGTATTTGTAATTGACATGTATGTATAATGTGCTATACTATAAATGAATTTACAATAAATTAATTTATAGTATTGGAGATTTTATATGCCAAGTAGTCCAAGAATAAAAAAAGAAGATATGCTGCAGGCTGCATTGGAGCTTGTTTCCAGGGATGGATATGCCGCTCTTAACATAAAAGCTGTAGCCAGGGAGCTGGGATGCTCCACTGCACCGATTTCATGGCAGTTTGGTGGAATGGATGGCTTGCGTGAGGAATTGATTCCTTTTGCGGAGCAGTATGTAGAGGATAAGTATTATAGTCGGAATGAAAACGAAGTTGCCGCATTCGAACAGAGAGGAAGAGGAACCATTGATTTAGCGTTAGAAAATCCCAATTTGTTCCGTTTTCTTTACACGGGAGAGAGAAGCCAGATTCTAAGTACAGGCTTCCGGTTGCAGACGAATAATCCGGATACCGACAATATGTATCAGAAAATGGCAGACCTACTTGGAATTACTTTAAACCAGGTAATGGATTTTGCAATGACAATGATGGTGTATACACAGGGGATAGGAACTCTTATTGCATCAGGAATTGTCAAAGATACGAAGGAAAATATGTATCGTATGCTTCACAATACCGGTTTGACATATTTAAAGGGATTGGGTGTGAAGGATCATATATTGGATTATCAATTCATTGCCAGGCGCTAAGACGCAGAGCAGAAACGAAATGTTTTTACCTGCGTCTTTTTATATACGAATAAATGATGTTTGGCAGGTTTTATAGATACATCTATGGAGGGATGAACTTATGAATGAGAATATGGTAGAAATTGAACATTTAAGAAAGAGTTTTGGTAATGTAAAGGCAGTTAACGATTTGAGTTTTCAGGTAAAATATGGAGAACTGTTTGCATTTCTGGGCATAAATGGTGCAGGGAAAAGTACGACCATTTCCATGATCTGTGGACAGTTGACCGCTGATAGTGGAACGATTCATGTAAATGGTCAGGATGTCAGGAAGCATTCACATGAAATTAAAGAAAATATCGGTGTTGTATTTCAGGACAGTGTTCTGGATAAACCACTGACTGCAAGAGAAAATCTGAAGAGCAGAGCTGCACTTTATGGGATAACCGGTAAGAATTTTGGACATAGACTGGATGAATTAAATAAGATTTTTGACCTGAAGGAATTTATTGACCGCCCGGTAGGAAAGCTTTCCGGTGGACAGAGACGTAGAGTTGATATCGCAAGGGCGCTGCTACATAAACCGAAGCTTTTAATTCTTGATGAACCAACAACGGGTCTGGATCCGCAGACCAGAAAAATGATCTGGAGCATCATAGAATCTCTTCGCAAGGAAGAAGGGCTGACGGTACTTCTTACCACGCATTACATGGAGGAAGCTGCTTCGGCCGACTATGTTGTAATTATAGACCATGGATGTATTGCAGCAGAGGGAACACCATACGAATTAAAGAACGAATATGTAAAGGATTATTTGTCTCTTTATGGAGTGACAAAGGAAGAGGCAGAGTCTTTAAATTTGCCCTATGAGAAAATCAGGGATGGCTACCGGATTGCAATCAGAAATCCGTTGGCTGCAACGGATCTGATTGTGAATCATGCATCGGTTTTCCGTGATTATGAAATTGTGAAGGGTGCAATGGATGATGTATTTCTGGCAGTTACGGGAAAAGCATTAGGAGGTGAACAGCAATGAAAATACTTATGTCATTAGTGAATCGAAATCGAAAATTGTTTTTCAGAGATAAAGGAATGTTAGTCTCTGCCATGATTACGCCGATTATTCTGATTGTTTTATATGCGACTTTTCTGGCTAAGGTTTACAGGGATTCCTTTCTGTCCAATATGTCGGAAACATTGCCAATATCAGATAAACTCATAAATGGAACGGTTGCCGGGCAGTTGGCGGCAGCACTTCTGGCTGTAAGCTGTGTAACAGTAATCTTTTGCGTGAATCTGACCATGGTACAGGACAGGGTTTATGGTTCACGCAGAGATTTTGATGTATCACCGGTCAGAAAACCAATGATATATCTTGGATATTTCTTTTCAACAGTATTGAATTCCCTGATGGTCAATATGGTGGCGTTGGCCGCTTGCTTCGTATACGTATGGAAGATGGGATGGTTTCTTCGCGCAGGGGATGTGGCATTTCTGATTGTGGATATAATTTTGCTGGTATTGTTTGGTACTGTTTTATCAAGCGTTGTTTGTTATCCTTTGAAAACACAAGGACAGATGTCAGCTGTTGGAACCGTTGTGAGCGCCGGATATGGATTCGTGTGTGGAGCATATATGCCAATTTCAAACTTTGGTGAAGGCTTGCAGAAGGCACTCAGTTATCTGCCGGGAACTTATGGGACAGCTTTGCTTAAGAATCATATGCTTCGAGGTGCATTTGAAGAAATGGAAGCACAGGGCTTTCCAAGTCAGGTAGTAAAGGCAATATCGGATTCCTTAGATTGTAATCCGGTATTCAGAGGTCATACGGTAGAGCCTGAAATCATGCTTCTGATTATGCTTGGAAGTGTAGTAGGTTTAGGGAGCATCTATCTGATAATCACAGCTATGCCGGAGAAAAGATAGAGAAAAGAAGCTGCCGGGACAGGTTTTTTAGAAATAATTTGCAATTATTATGCATCTTGGCATTAGTTTTGTGCATGTTAGTTGCCAGCATATAGACAATGAAATCAATTAACGATAGCTGACGTGTTTCTGGATATAAAAGAGGAGATAGCAGATATCGTTGGGAGAAAATGACATGCAGGAACATAATGAAAAGAAAAAGTTAGCGAGGTAGTAATATGATACGAATTATGAAAGCAAGTGATTTAGCACAATGTGGTAGGATTTATGCAAAAGCATTCCCGATAGAACATTGGGGAATAGACTGGATGGCAGAAAACGCAACAGTCTAGAGCGACAGGGAGCCAGCCTGTAAAACAGGCTAACTCTGAATCTCTGCAAGTGCTTTTTTGAACTGAACCGCAAATAAAACAGATGTAAAGAGTACTGCGATAATATCTGCAATGGGTTCTGCCATATAGACACCTACGGTTTTATTGGACACAAGGTGAGGCATGATATAGATCAGTGGAATCAGCAGTACAAATTTACGGACAACAGCAACAACAATAGAGTTTACTGCTTTGCCAAGGGAGGTAAAGGTCATCTGGCATGCAATCTGGATACCGAACAGGAACAGACCGCCCAGATAGACTCTCAGCATGGGAGCCGTGAAGGAAACCAATGCCGCATCGGAAGTAAAAATGCTTACAAATGCATCTGGAATAAGCTCTACAGCCGCCCAAAGCAAAACGGAATAGGTCAGACAGGTAATCAGAAGCAGACGGAAGGTTTTCTTCACCCGGTCTGCATTTCTGGCTCCATAATTATAACTGGAAACAGGCTGGGCTCCCTGGGCGATTCCCTGTAGGGGCAGCATGGCAAACTGCATGACACTGGTTAAAATGGTCATTGCTCCGACAGCAATATCACCACCGTATCGAAGCAGGGAGGAATTGAAGCAGACGCTTACAACGCTTTCACTTGCCTGCATGATGAAGGCGGCAAGTCCAAGCATAACACAGGGAACAATTACCTTCGCCTTGAGAAGCAGACAGGCTTTCCGGAGACGGATCTGTGTTTTCTTACCGCAGAGGAAAAGGACTACCCAGATCGTGGAAATAGCCTGTGACAGGACAGTTGCAAGGGCAGCCCCCTTTACGCCCATATGAAAGCCAAAGATGAATACAGGATCTAAAACAATATTACAGATTGCCCCGATGAGAACAGAAAGCATGGAAATCTTTGTAAAGCCCTGGGCGGTTACAAAGGCATTCATGCCAAGCGTCAGCTGGACAAACAGGGTGCCAAAGGCATAGATCCGCATATAATCGGTTGCATAACCGATGGTATTTTCACTGGCACCGAAAGCCAGTAATAAATCCTTTCCAAAGATCAGTAAAATCACAGTCAGAAATAAAGAAACCACAATCTGGAGAGAGAAGCAGTTTCCTAAGATCTGTTCTGCGGAGTCATTGTCCTGTTTGCCCATATAGATGGATGCTCTCGGTGCACCGCCCGAGCTGACAAGGGCTGCAAAGGCAGAAACAATCATAATAATCGGCATACAGACACCGACGCCGGTAAGGGCAAGGCTTCCTTCCCCGGGGATGTGACCGATATAAATCCGGTCTACAATATTATAAAGCATGTTGATGAGCTGGGCGATTACGGTCGGAATCGAAAGCTTGAGCAGAAGCTTTCCAATGGGCTCCGTACCTAAAAAATTCCTGTTATCCTGCATAGTGATGATCTCCTTTTGAATTTGCATGTTATTCATTCAGCATCCGGCGGACATTCCCGGCCATAGCTTCGATGATTTCCTTATAAATACTTATGTGTTCTCCGGATATATTCCGGGTAAGCTCCTGTTTGAAATTCTGCTGCATTTCCTGGCCGGCTTTAAGAATCGGCTGCGCTTTTTCGGTGCAGGAGAGCAGGATCTTCCGCCTGTCCCCGGCAACCGTTCCTCTTTGCAGGTAACCTGCTGTTACCAGCTTATCCACATGAACAGAAACCAGATTCTTTTTAATGTTCCGGAATTCACTGATCTGCTGGGCGGTACATAAATCAGGGTTATTTTTCAGAAACATTAAGATGTCAAAGGATACCTGCGGAATATCAAATTCCTGCAGGATCGGTTCGCACATCTTATTATAGGCATTTAACGCATCGTGGAAAAAAGCCACAAATGTAGACGGATCCATATTACTTATACCTCTTTTTGAAAAGTATTTTTTTGAACTGTAAGGAATGATACAATATGAAGGATAAAAAGTCAAGACAGATTTTAATTTTACAATGAAAATAAAGATGGATATTACTACTGGAACGAGGTATGAGAGAAGCATAGTATGGATATTTGCAGAATATTGGTATTTTCGCTGTGATACTCCATAAAGATAAAAAGAATCCGGCGTTTGAAACGCCGGATTCGGAAATGAATTATTGTAACTGTTCAGTACCTTCACAGTTACGATGCAAAATCCATTCCAAATCGGCTTCGCCGATGGGATTTTGCATTACTGAATCATTATCTTACGGTCTCAGCAGTAAATGCTTCGACCTGTACTGAATAGTTACGAATTATTTTCCAAGTACAACGGAGAGACGGATCTCTTTTTCCGTTTCACTCAGGTCGAGATCGCCGCCGTCAGCGACGGTTACACGCAGTTCATAGAGTGTGCCGTCCGTCAGTTCCGTTACGGCTTCACCATTCTCGTCTGTAATCGACCACAGCTCTGCGGGAACCTCCGCCAGTCTGTCATCCATACCATAGGCATAGAGTGTCAGGTCGGAAACGCTGCCGGAGAGATTATTCATGCGGAAGGCAACTGTGGTGTTGGGATGTACGTTGCGGACACTTACGCTGTTGCGCCAGCCTGCCACTTCACCTTCGCCACCGTCTTGTGTAAACTGATCCTGTGAAAGAACATTTCTTGCCGCCTGATCGAGATCAACCTTGCGGTATGGAAGCTCCGGCAGGTAGACGAAGCGGTCCTGTAAGCGCAGCAGCTCCAGATAACCCGTCGGGCAGTAGAGCGCGTTGCCGCTATTGCCGGCATACATGCCGATGGCCATATTGTTGTAACCATATTTATCGGAAACATCCATTGTGAAAACGGTCTTGCCGGTTTCAAAGTCCAGAATGATATACTGCCACATGCCTGTGGTCAGATCCTGTACATAACCGTAGATATAGCCCGTCGCGGTGGAAAGCTTCATAATCGAGGTGTCGCTTAAGTCATTTCGGCACCAGATGCTCTTCATTTCATAGCCGTCGGCCGTTTTCACGGTATCCACGCGCTCGACACCGGGCGCAATCATGACATTACCCTTCATGATCCAGTTCTGGTCATAAATGTTTGAGTAGCTCTGGATTGAGGAGTCATTGTCAGGGTCGGAAAGTCCTGCATTACCTGCACCAAACCAGTTGCAGACGATAGTGCTGACCGTGCCGTTACCGTCATCGTAGATCATTGCGGAGTTCTCAATGGCCACCTGATAGCCTTCAGGCAGATCATCCAGTATCGGGCAGCTTGCTACAACTTCGCCGGTTTTCATATCGAGCGCAAGCAGGTTTACGGGATCCTGATTGTCGGTGAACAGGACGAGGTTCGGTGTCAGCGTGGGAGAGCAGCCACCGCCCCAGGCAAGACCGCCGCCGGTTGTTTTATCGCCTTCGCCGCTGACTTTTGCACCAACACTTTCATATGGTGTGCACCATACGACATTGACGCCCTCTTTGGCACGCAGCAAATAGCAGTTCTGGTTTGTCAGAATGACCGCACCGTCACGGGAGGAGGCAATGCCGTTTTCCGCACCCTCGCCGGGTGCCAGTTCATAAACAAAGACCGCGTTTGAAAGGTCTTCCTGTCCGCCGTTTAAGATTGCATCAATGGCAGGACGGGCAATGTAACCGATGACGCCCTGCTGCTGGCGTTCGGGATAGATACGGAAGCCGCCGGGAGCAAAACAGAGGTTTCCGTCGTAGTCAAAGACTACAGACAGAAGATTCTGAGTCAGCTCCTTGCCAAGCACAGCTTCCGCTGCCGCCTTGATATCAATATCCAGAACCTTTTCAAATTCAGGGATAATGCTTCCGTCCTCCTTTGTTGTACGCAGCATCAGCACGTGATTATTGCTTGTAGGACAGACGATACGGTTTTCTGAATCCAGGAACGTGTAGGAGCTCTGGATAACATAGCCGCCACCGTCATGCTGTGTGGGAGAGAAATAACCGAGCGTCTTCGTCTCCTCGGCGTTGAGGTCCCGGATGGCGATGCCGCCAAGCAGCGGTGCAACCGCATGACCGTAGCTGTCAAAATAGATGGCAGGAGAGGCGTTCGGGTTCGTCGTTTCATAAGAGACATTGATCTCAGGGTAAATGCCGAGCGGCAGAATTTCATCCGTTGAGTCGGTATTGTAGCCGTCGTGGTGGATGTTTGCATCACTTTTTGCCATGTATGGGTTTTCGTCCACCTGCTTTGGCTGAAGGGCCTTTACGGACAGTGCGGCAGTGGAAGGTTCAGTTTCGGTCTCGGGCACAGTATCTTTTGCTGCTTCAGTTTCCGGCTCCGGTACGGAAGGCTCCTGCACAGTTGTTTCTTCCTGCGCAGGCGTGGGCTCAGCGGGCTGCCGGGTTTGGCTGCAGGCTGTTGTACTAAAACACAACGCTGTTGTCAGCAGCAGTGTCAGAACAGAATAGATCTTGTTTTTCTTTCTCATGAATAATCCTCCTGGTTTGCTTGTTCCATTGTAACTGTTCAGCAGCTTCACAGTTACGATGCAAAATCCATTCCAAATCGGCTTCGCCGATGGGATTTTGCATTACTGAATCATTTTCTTACGGTCTTGGCAGTAAATGCCTCGACCTGTACTGAATAATTACACCTGACATATCGTTTTTTATTGTAGCACAGCTCTTTCGATTATTCCATAAAAAGAAATAAACGAACTGTGAAAATTTCATGAAATGTGCATCTGAAAAAAGATTTCTATACACCAAAAGCCGATGATCTTAAAACAAGTCGCCGGCTTTTGTCATCAGATGAAAAAGACTTCTTTATTAATTCATTTAATCTATCAATTATTTGACTACAATTCAAATTTTTTCTGCGCCATCCGCAAAATCACTGTTTTCCATAAATTTACAAAATTTTCCAATAACCATCCCGTTTTCCATTCACCCGAACTATTTTACCCTCTTTTACCAATTTTTTGTGTCCCATCATACATCCCGCCTGGTGAATATATTTCCAAACGGTCATCAAAAATGTCAATATGAACTTCACTTCCCATGTCTAAATAATCACGGTGCACTAATCCATTAACCAGTCCTTCAAAAATGCTCCTCTCTGGATACTCCGGATATTCTACTCGTCTATCAGACTCTTTTCTCCGCATTTTCTTTGAATTTCTGCGTGCAAAGCTCATACCTTCTTCCAAGAGTAATATAAGACTTCCCGTATACTCCTCATCATCCAATGCATCAATGCCCCCTGATGCTTTATCAATACCATTCCATCTGGTACAAAATAGTCTTGAGCAATAAATAGGCGATTCATCAGCAAGCAACGCACCGGCATTTGTTAACATACCACTCTTGTCAACAATACCAAACGATTCAAAATCTTTCATTTCCATGCTTTTCTTCGTTTTTTATAATATGCTGCCTTCAACTTAGAAAAGAAATAATCATCAAAACTATAACCTGTAACGAGACTATCATATGTCTTATTTTTTCCTCTCAATACCAGTCTCTTCAGATCTGTAGCAGTGGCCATTACACTCTCATTGCCGATTCTGACATAGGCCGTATAATTCCCTTCACCTACATAATAATAAGGTGTCTCTTCTCCCCGATATACTTCCAAAGTTATGATTTCCTTGCTATCTATAAGATGTGCTTTTAACAAAACTTCTGGTGCAGGGTCCATTTTTACTTTTATCTGCTCACTAATAACTTCCATGGCTTTTTTACATCATCAATCCCCACCACAGAATCATTATCAGCAATACCGAAAATAAGCACACCACCAACACCATTGGCAAAAGCACTTACACTTTTCAACCAACTCTTTGGTCTTTTTTGCCTCTAGCATTGCCTTTTTGTCATATTCAGTTGCTCTAGTTTCATAACCTCTCCTTATATTTTGCTCTATTCCTAAGACAATGTATGATCAGATTACCTCTTTTGTTTAATATAGCCAAGCATATACAATTCCACTAATTCGTTAACATCCACAGGCCCCTCCACTACGGCTGCATTTTCAATACACCACGCTTCTATAAAACTCTTCTTTTTACAATAATTATATAAAACAGCATATGCCCGAGGTAATCCCGCACCTTTTGCTAAATATTCAGAATGATATTTTACATCGGCAGTATCTCCTGTTTCGATTAATGATACTTTATCATAATATTCTGTTCCAACTGAATAACTGTCCGGCGAAAGGTGAGTATTTAATAATCGATGTGCATCTTCATAGAAATTATCTTTAATCATAATTCTTAATTGTTCAACCGTCTCGTCTCTTTTGGATGGGCCAAAAAGCCTTAATGCAAGAACACAGGCTGCCAAAGATGTCCGATCGGCATCTTCTGTTTCTAAAATTATTTTTTCATTACTTCGATGTATTTCCTTTATTTTTATTGGCTTTTCACTATAATCAGCCTCTACATAATCTTCCGGGAATGTTGAATTTGAAGACATAATAACTATTTTTTGATCTTTTTCACTAATTGTACATTTGTCTGTAGATAAAATGCCGTTTAATACTCGCATCAATTGTAATATCCCCTTTTCACTTGTTCAGTAATATCCTTTAAAATTTCAGATGTTCTTATACAAAGTCATTATTAAATATAGTCTTTCATAATGTTCCAAACCCTTTTTACTTCGTCATTATATTTCTCATTCAACTGATTTCTTAATTGAATATCTGTATCATAAATAATGAAATCACTTAATCCGCCTCTCGAAGTAAACAGTTTACTATAACTTTCTATCAAGTATTTCATTTTTTCATCATTGCTCTCATCCGAGTCAATACAATTAATTTGTCCCATAACAATTCTTAATATCCCGTTATATTGTCCGTATCCATATTTATGTACCATTTTTCCCAGCTCCATATACGCCTCTCGCAACTGCATAAACTCTTCATTTCTTATCATTCTTCTATCTCCAAATCTATTGTAACGGTGTTTTTCCTACAACTTCAAAAGTCCATAGTGCATCCATTGATTTTCTGCACTCTCCTACTACGCAATCAAGCATTTCCTCAACCAAATTTCCACAAAATAATAATCCCCCATCTGCGAAACTATAACATAATACAAATTATCAATCTCCTATTGAAACCAGTCCCACATCTCTTGTCATCGCTTTTTGGATAATCTCTAATAAATCTTGTAACATTTGTCTGCCTTCATCTGGTTCCTCATAATCCTGAAGCAACGTTGAGTCTAATATATATTTGCATATTTTAGCTATTGGGGACAAATCATTTTTTGAGACTTCAACATCATCATAAGGATCAATTTTATACAATTTACTCATATCAAAAGACACTCGTCCACTCATCTTATAGATAAAGTCAATCAACTCATCACTAAATTCTATATTGACATCTTGTTCATCAATCTCATCTATTGAATTGCCTATATAAAAATTCATTACAATAACCTCCTGTATAATTTTCTGCAATTCTGACTTAACTGCCGGAATACCATGTCATGCCATGCCAATAAGGTTTTTAACATCTATTCAATTTCTATTGGTTTTCTACTCTCTCCCACTATACAATCAAGCATTTCCTCAACTGAATTACCAAAAAATAATAATATCCCATCTGTGAAACCATAAAATGACTCTGTTAATGTCATTAGTACTAATAAATTCTTTCTACAGGCTTCTCCAATCGGATATACTCTTTCATTTATATCATATTCCACTAAGCACTCCTTGAAATATGAACCATCTAGATTACATCCAATTGCTTCAATTGCATCAAATGAAACATCAAAATAATACTAATTAATCTATTCTTCGTAATGCTATTCTTTAATTCTATATTTTCCATCAGGAAATTTCCTGACAAATCCTTTTGCCGGGAAGTCAGGATATTGAAATTCCCATAATGTTCCACAACATTTACATTTATACCACTTATCAGCATACCACTTAAATTCATCTTTTACTTCTTCAGGCTTTAAACCATAACCACAAAAATATGGTGACTCTACAGGTATGTCACAAAACACACCTTCTTGGACTTGATATTCAAAAAATTTTCTAAGTTCCTCATACAGTTCAAATGAATTTATTTCAATTCCTATTCTCTCATCACAATCACATTGATTCATTGAAACCACCCCACTTTCACTCACATCGTCTTGCCAAATACCTTGCACAGTTCTTTTCCGACAAGACGGCCCCTTCATGGCTACAAGTCCTTGTCCAAAGGTAAGCATATTGAATTCTCCCAACGTCAGATAGTTGCGGATACACTAACCAAATTTACAATGTTAATTCTCCGTTTTCAAACTTTTCAAGAATCTTTTTACGTTCCGCAATATCTTCGGATTTGAATTTCTTACGCAAACTTATTACATCATTTGATTCTTTAATGCTGCTTCTGTCTTTAATTATCCCTTTATTATATAAAATTCCCATAACAGCAGTACTCCTGTTAACCTTATTACTATTATTAATATAAATGTCTACAAGAATGTTATATAATCGCTGACAAGGCTTACAATATGACAAAATTGAAACAAATGATATGGTTTCCGGAGATGCATCAATATTTCTTTTAATCAAATCCAAGTACTTTTCATCTCCCGTAACCTCATACAATATTTTTCCAATTTCTACACTCGCTTCACTTGGTATTTGTAATAAATAGGGATTTTCTTTTAAAGCTTTTATACCATCATATTTTTCTAGTTTGGGGAGGAATTGTGCTAATTCTATTTCTTTTTTATTAAAAAAAGCATCCCAAATAATATCTTCTACTTCTTCTCGCTCCCAATCGTATATTTCTTCCATCACTCTGGGATAATATCCATCCTTTTTTTCTGCCCCGTTTGCATTCAATTGTTTTATTAAACAATCGTAAGCTTTACTATTTTGCATCTATAATTACCTCTTGAATAATAACATCATTTTTATTTGACCACCTGGAGTTTGCTCCATTATAGTTCCGCCAATAGATACCTTTACACATCTTCACCATATACACCATTATCCTGATAATGCAAAATTGTATTATACATTTCATCATCAATATATTGACACAACTCCGCTTCATCTGAAGAAATCTCTATTCTTTTTTCTTTACCATATGCGAACCTGCATCATATTCTAAATAAAAACTATTTTTAATTTTTATTAGCTTTATACCTTCATCCTCTTTAATTAATTGCATATTAATCTCTCCGATTCAAGCAAAAAATCTATATGTATATTGCTTTGATAGCCTTTGCTATATTATCATCTTACCAATAAAGCATCTTTCTTCTAATGAAAACATCATTGCATCACCTCTAATCATAAATTATCATTCCAATTTTTCCTACCAACTGTGATATTAATTCAATGTGTTCTCTAATTTTTACTTTTTTCAGATTTTGAACCTTTTCGCTACCACCTAATCCCAATAATGGTACACAACCAAAGCACTCATCCTGCTCCAGTTTACCTAATTTATTTACTGCTTCTATATACTGGGGTATCTGAAAATACTTTTCTAAAAAATAATCATCTCCAAGGTTTTGTATAAAACGTTTAAAATTTTTTGCGAGCATGGCGAAATTACCATTTTTGTATTTCACCATACCAATATATTGGCCTTCTTCAAATGTTACTATATCCCCAAAAGCCGTCACTAGTATCGGAACCGAAATATTTCCTCTAAAATATGTTTCCTTAAGCAGTTCCTGATAATCTTCTGGATTTACTACTTTTAGATATCCTCCCATCAATCTTGCCAATCCATTATCTTCCCATATTTCTATTAATTCATCAGGTAATATTGTTTTATATCTTTGAAGTAATTCCTGTTTTATATCTTGACCTTTTTCAATTTGCAACATATTAGTCTCCTTTTCATTTTATCATAATCCTTGCGGAACAGAGACACAAATTCATTTACTGTTTCCACATTCTCAAGTGTACAAAAAATCAGCGGTATTTCATGGCCTTTAGGGTTATAGAAATACTGCTGATACTGCGTTTTCATTTAGTTATTCAAAGAAATCTTTTCCCCTTATCCCCTTGTGGATTATAAATACACCATCCTATTTGTTGAAATATCCTTAAAACTGCTCCTTTAATCTTATACTTTAAAAACAATATTTTATAGTAAACATTTCGAATTCTTAATTTCTATCATTTCTTCTTGATTCAAATTTTTAAATTCTATCCCAACAAAATCATCTCCCTGAAACAATAAATTATTTAAATCATTAATCCTATATGCATTTAGAACACGCTCTTCAATATCATCTTTTAATATTAAAATTGCATTTTCTGACTTCCAAAATTTAAATTTACCATCTACGGTAACATTCATATTGTTCTCGTCGAAATCCTTATTACATATACTAATTCCCATACTCTCATTTATAATTACGGGAGTATCACTCATATTATTAATTATTTCATCTTGAACAAAATAGCTAATATACTCTATCATTCCATCTTCCGGATTAATTGCTATGTCTAACGGGGGCTTGCGCTTATCCTCATAAAACAAATGGTAATTTTGTCCTATTCTTTTTTCAACAACTGATATTTCAAATAAAACAAGTCCCGCTCCCATACCTTCTATTTTTCGAATATATTTTTTGTTATTAAATACTTTTTCAAACTTCACTTTTTCGCCTCACTAATTAAGCATCTTTCTTATTTCATCAGATGTTCTTAATATTCTTTTCCATTCTTCAAATGCTCTTACCGCTTCAACACTAAGCAACTCTACATTTTTTTCTAATTGCATAAATGAATTTCTTAACTCTATGCTTTTTTTTAAGTATATCATCATCAATCATACCTTCATCCAAAAAAGATTTAATGTATCTTCATGCAGAAAACTAATAACATCTATCGAAAATTCTTCAAATAGATTATGCTTAATTGTATCATCACTTTCTGTCAGCAAATAACTCCCACATTCTTGAATTGTTTTTCTAAAGTTTTCATATCTTTCTTCTAATGAAATCATCATTGCATCACTTCTAATCATAAATTATAGTTACTTTATCACCTTTCAGTGAAATATAAGTTATTTCCGAAGTATCCAGCTTTCCAAGTGAAGTAATCTTCTCCAGTGAACATTCCCGTACTACCCCTGTTTTGGAATTACGAAATACCAGATTCATTCCGTCTGTCGATACACTGATTCTGTTGGATATTCCTTAATATTAGATCTGCAAACATTTTTTCTGCTTTATCCATCTCAATCAGCAATGGATTCATATAATCACTAAATGCATCCAAATATGCTCTACACCCACCAACAATCATTATTTTTTTAATATTGTCATTATTGGTTAATATTTCTTCAGCCTTCACATATCTATCATATAAAGTTTTTAAAATGGGTCTATCTGGGTCATCCACCAAACGTTGCTCTAACAATAGAATTACCTTTTCAATTTGTTTTTTTAATTCTAATATAGTGTCCATATAAACGCTCCTTAAGGTTTAATAGTTCTTATACTCTTAATCCAATTCAAATCCCAATTTTGCGGTAATAAAAATTGATCTGCATCTCCTGCCAGTCTTGCTCCGCTCATAGTATATTGTTCATCCACACGTCCTATATTCAAAGTTGTTCCTTTAGGAATAACAATCTCTGCCTCATACTTGAGCGAATTTTTCCACTCTGGTAGTATAGCACTATCAACTTTTGTCTGTACTCTGTTTATAGCAGGATTACTTGTAGCAAATGCGCCACCAGCTTCCGCATTATATCCAAATACACGATATACAGTGATTTCCTCATTAGTTACTACAGTGCGATATTGCCCATCTTTATAAGTTTCAATTAACCAACTCGGCAATTCATGCTTTTCTACTACAGTAACCTTGGAATCAATTTTAGTACTATATGCTCCATAAGATGCACTACCACTCTCTTTCCTATTCCTTTCACCCCCTTGATTCGTCTTCTCTATCGTTTCCTGCTTTCTGGGATGGTTATCCTTTGAGGCTGCCAGCATATGGATCACTGCGAAGCCCGCTCCTGAAATTCCTCCTTCCACTGTGTGCGCTGTGAGCTCCGGTCCGACATCCTTGACCATTTCCCCAAATGCCTCTGTCTCGCTCATCCCCTCGTCCAGATGTGCATTGTATATTTTTCCCCACTCCGACAGCCTCCCATTGAGCATCCAGTCGATCAGCTGTCCTCCGGTTTCCGAACCAAGTGCCATTCCTGCCCCGGTCAGGAAAGACTCGCCCATTTTCCTCACCAGAGATTTCCTCACTCCCTCTTCCACACATCTGCTGATGCTCCCGTAGCCTAACCTCCCCAAACAGTAGTCGGCCATTCCCGTCAGCAGTGCCGTATCTGCCGCCTTAAGTTCATCCACTCCTTCCCTTTCTTTCCGGTGCTGCATTGCATCCATATACATGATCCCCATTGCCCCAGCCAGCACCTTGTCCTGTCCAAGGGTCATTACTCCAAGGGTCAGCTGGGATGTAATCTCTGCTGCTCCCAGATATAACGCAGTTCCTATGCTGCCCATTCCGGCAGTCACTTCCGACCTTGTCAGGTCTCTTTCTTCCAGAAAACTGTAATCCGTTTTCCTTCCCGTCCGTGCCCTCCACTGGTTCTGTATTCCCTCTATGGCTACCAGGGGCGCGCTTACTGTCTCCATCAGCAGGCCTGCCGACACGTTTCCCTCCATGAATTCGGCTTCCTTCTCCCGGTTATGCTTCGCAAGGACCTCTTCGAATTCCTCACGGCTGTATCCGAAGCATTCCCGGAACTGCATTTCCAGTCTCTGTACCGTCTCCTTCTTCCGCTCATAGTCCGCTTCATAATACGACACATTCATCGGATCCGTATACCGGGCATTTACCATCTCATTTTCTGACAGTTCCATTGCATATCGGGCATTATCCAGACCCATAAGCAGCACGGCCTGCGTCTCTTCTTCTGTATATTCCCACCTCTTAATATCCGAATAATTAAGAACTGTATCATCCGGCCTGTCCGTTTCCGGCTTCCGGTAGGATGCTGCCAGTTCTCCGGTCATGTCCTGTACCCTGCTGAGAACAGCATACACTCCTTCGGTCAGTGTGTCCAGCATCTGTGCCCCTTCCCGGTCGGCAAGCGGAATATAGGTCTCCAGATTTTCCAGTGTATGATCCAGTTCTTCCCGTACCATCTCCCATTCGGGACGGCACAGCGGATAGGTAAAGCCCGCAAGACTGTCCCCGAGGAGCGGGGAACGAAGATCTCCCGGTATCTGCCCATACAGGCCGTCTATTTCCCTGAGACTCTTTTCCCATTCGCTTCCGGCTTCCATTCCTGTATCCAGAAGTCTCACTGCACTCATATGGTAACTGACGATGCTGTTACAGTCAAAAACATGATTTTCCAACTCTGGATTCCCCTTTTTTCTTTTATATAGAAGACAAACTTGCCTGAAGTGTATTAATTTCATTTCGAAGTCTAGTAATTCGTTCTTCTAACCGGGTATTCTGGTCTGCAATCCCACCCTTCACATATGACATCCTTCCTGCTACTTCTGTTATGGAAGAAACTGTCGGTGGAACATCTGCCGCAAGTCCGGTAGCTGCCAGTCCTTCAAATTTATCCATAATGCGAACTTCCGGTGCCAGCTCCATGTTCTGATATACATGGTACTCCTGATTCCAGCGCTGCTGATTTCTATCTATAGCTATCACGCAACTGCCAAGCTGCATACGCAGTGTGGAAAGTTTAGTAATTTCCTCATTTATACCTCTGATTTGAGTCAATATTCCCTCTATAAGTTGTTGTCTTTCTTCTATATCCATATCTTTTCCTCTTTGGATTATTGTTTTTCCAGATGATCACTGCTATATTCTTCCTCCACTTTTTCTATATCTGCCTTAGCTTCCAACAACATATTAACTAATTCCAAATAAAAGGAAGTTCTATCTTTCCGTTCTTCTTTTCAAATTCAGCAATATACCTTTTAATGAGAACTTCTATTTCCCGGTTAGCGGACCTTCCCTCATACTCAGCTATATATCTAAGTGCTCTTAACAATTGTGCATCTATTCTGAGTGTATACTTCGCCTGTTTATTACTTATATTTTTGTCTTTCATATGTCGCCCCTTACAAATATGATGCCTTTATTATAATGGCATAATGACGGCATAATTCGTAATAACGGCATTTTGACGGCTACTTTTAATTAAAAATTTCCTTTGCATGAAATAATTTTGTTGCGAATTCTTTCAATATGCATATCCATAACCTCAATTCAAAAAGATTATTCCATAAAAAGAAAGAAAGCCGATGATCTTAAGATAGATCACCGGCATTTATCAGATTCTAAAAAATTTCTCATCAAACTTACAGGTCTGTTCTTATTTCATTCTCATTTATATACAAATTGTATATCCTGCGAAAAAGTATATTCCAAAGCCATTAACTGGATCGCATATTCTCTCGCCCGTCTTGCCTTGACCTCCATAACGACAGGATAAGTACTACTGCCTCCGGCAAGATCAGAACTTGCCATATACTTACTTCCCACATAATATATTGATTGCTCAACACTGAACATCCCATTCATATACTGCTGCCAACCTACATAGGACGAATACAACTGTTCATAATCTTCGGAATCTAAATATACTTGTAAATGATTCAGTGAATTTTCAATTTCTTCGCACCACGCCTGATAGTATTTGCCAGCCTTCACAATTCTATCTTCTACCCCTATATCCTCCCATTTATAATCCTGATCAATGGGATTATTTTTAATGATTTCATAAAATTGTCCCTCCGGCAATACGATTGTTCCTGCATGATCTTCCACTTTCTGTATTTCAACCGTATTTTGCTCAACTGGATTTTCTATCCTCATATTATGGCCGCATCCCATTATTATAAGAAGCAGCATACTACTTATTCCAAACCTGCCAACCCTGTTCCATTTAATGTGTCCTGACATGCTTTTCCAGAGACAAATTGTCAAGGACTTTTTAATCAAATTCACAAAAAATCTACAAAAAAGGTGCCAGAAGCACTGTATGGCTCCTGACACCTCGTTTGATAGATTACATTTTTCCGTTCAGCAGGTCTTTGCAGAGATACGCATAGTCTGGCAGCTGGTTGATATATGGCTCCCAGCGCCGCTTGATTTCGGCCAATTCCAGCG